>Ga0210053_1000349_pt1 | contig 45733 bp, 42 predicted proteins | sample CryGeymeta201512_FD_185467 | JGI IMG/M metagenome (GOLD analysis project Ga0210053, IMG submission 185467) | Groundwater microbial communities from Crystal Geyser aquifers in Utah, USA - Crystal Geyser metaG 2015-12 (SPAdes) (version 2) | ecosystem: Environmental > Aquatic > Deep subsurface >... | reverse complement strand
TGGCCTGATTGCCGAAGACATCTCTCTGAGCTTGACGGTCAACGGCCCTGACGCAACCTTGTCGATCACCGAAAACCGCGATTTGGGCGCGCTGCGCGAGTTCTGCCTGGTCTCGGTGTTGCGCAATATTCACGGCCTGGCCTGCTGGCTGATTGACTCGCGCATTGCCTTGCAGGGCGCGCAGTTCCCGTTTGCGGCGCCAGCGTATCAGGGCGTTTACGCCGTGCTGTTTTCCGGCCCCACCCGGTTCAATGCGGCCTCAGCGGCGATCCGTTTTGACGCCCGCTACCTGGCCTTGCCACTGCAACGTGACGAGGCCGCCTTGCGCCACATGCTCCAGCGCGCGCTGCCCCTGACCGTGCTGCAATACCGGCGCGACCGCCTGCTGGTGCAGCGCGTGCGCCAGGCCCTGAACGTCCAGAGTGCCGACAGCCACAACGCCAGCGACTTGGCCGCGCTGCTGGCGATGTCTGCGCGCACCCTGCACCGCCAGCTCAAGGACGAAGGTGCATCACTGCAAGCCTTGAAAGACGAAGTGCGACAGGGCCGTGCCAGGGATTTGCTGCTGCGCACCCAGCGGCCCATCAAGCAAGTGGCACAAGCCGCCGGTTTTTTAAACGAGAAAAGCTTTATCCGCGCGTTTCGGAGTTGGACCGGGCAGTCACCCGCAGAATTTCGCAAATCAGTCAGGGCTTAGAGGTCACGCCCGAGGGCGGCGGCGGGCCGAATGACGCGGGGATGTGATGCCGCACCGCCATGTTTTTCGCCAGATAATTTGCTTCGTCAACATTGAGTTTTAATTCCACAGGAGAGACATCTTGACAATACTTGTAGCGTATGTTCCACGGCCCGAAGGTCAAGCCGCACTGGACAAGGGGATCGAAATTGCCACGCGCCGCAATGAGCCGCTGGTCGTCGTCAATGCCTCCCCTGGCGGGACGAAAATTGATCCGTCAGCCATTGACGTGGTCGACGTTGAACGGGTCGAGCGGCTATTGAAAAACTCCGGCCTGAATGCCGAATTGAAGCAGTTTGTTCGCGGCAAAAGTGCCGTCGAAGAAATCGAGTCACTGGTTGAATCGCTCCATGTTTCTGTGCTCGTGATTGGCCTGAGAAAACGTTCACCCGTGGGCAAGCTGATCATGGGCAGCGTGGCCCAGGAAATCCTGCTCACGGTGCCCTGCCCGATACTGGCCGTCAAGGCGTGAGTGACACGCAGACCCGTCACAAATGTTGAACGTCAAGCCTTGGCGTGACGCCTTGCCTTGTGCTGCTCGTAGGTTTCCACCGGCGCGCCCTGTTTGACCCACTCGGTAAAACCGCCGTCGATGTGCGCCACGTTGCGCATGCCCATGGCTTGCAGCGCCTGGGTGGCCAGCGCGCTGCGCCAGCCGGCACCGCAAAACAGGATGAACTCCTTGGCATCGTCGCCAAACACCGGCTTGTAATAGGGCGAGGCCGGATCGACCCAGAATTCGAGCATGCCGCGCGGGGCGTTGAAGCAGCCTGGCACCGTGCCCTCGCGCTCCAGCTCACGCACATCGCGAATGTCAACGATTTGCACCTGGGGGTCGGCCAAGCGGCCCCGAACCTCGGTCACAGCGTAGGTTTTGACCTGGGCCATGGCCTCGCTCACGAGTTGTTGATAACCTTTGGTGATTGGCATGATTGGTCTCCTGTTGTGTAAAAACAGTGCCTACTTTACTTGCGCCAGAAATGCGGCACGAACAGCACGATCACGGCCAGCAACTCGAGTCGACCCAGCAGCATGGCCACGGTGCAAACCCAGGTCTGAAAATCACTGAGCACACCAAAATTGGAGCTTGGGCCGACCAGCCCCAGGCCTGGACCAATGTTGTTGATGGTGGCCACCACAGCTGAAAACGCAGTGACGATGTCCAGCCCCGAGAGCAGCATCAACATGGTCAGGCCGATGGTGCTGGCGCCGTAAATCAACATGAACGCCATCACCGCCGCAATGACTGTTGCGGGAATGGTGGTGCGCCCCATAGTGACAGGATTCACCACGCGCGGGTGGATGGCTCGCACCAGTTCGCGGCGCGATTGCTTGACGAGCAACACCATGCGCACCATTTTGATGCCACCCCCGGTGGAACCCGCGCAAGACACAAAGGTGCCCAGAAACATCAACCAGACTGGGGCGAATACTGGCCACAAGCTGTAATCAGCAGAGGCATAGCCGGTGGTTGTGGCCAATGACACCACGTGGAAAGCCGCTGTACGCAAGGCATCGAGCGGCTGGGCATAGGTGTCGTGGACCAGCAGCAACAGGGCCAAGCCCAGCACGGAAGCAATCAACGCCATCAGGTAGGCGCGCACCTCAGGATCGCGCCGCATGGAGCGCAACGATTTGCTCCGCCAGACGATGAAATAGCGCGCAAAACTGATACCCGCCAGCGCCATGAAAACAATGGCCACCAGTTCGATGTCACGCGAATTCCAGAATGCAAAACTGGCATCATGCGACGAGAATCCGCCCAGCCCCATGGTGCTGCACATGTGCATGAAGGCATCAGCCCAGCTCATGCCGGCCTGGTGGTAGGCCAGCATGCAGGCCGTGGAGAAAACAAAGTACACGCCCCACAAGCCGCGCGCGGTTTCGGCAATACGCGGCGTCAGGCGAGCATCTTTCATGGGGCCTGGCGTTTCAGCCTTGTAAAGCTGCACACCCCCCAGGCCTAGCAGCGGCAGCACTGCCACCACCAGCAACATCACGCCCAGACCGCCAATGAGCTGCAAAAAACAGCGCCACACATTCACCGACACCGGCAAGCCATCCAGCCCTGAAAATGCCGTAGCCCCGGTGGCGGTCAGGCCGCTCATGGCTTCAAAATAGGCATCGGTCCAGCTCAGGCCATCGATCGCCAGCACCAGCGGCACAGCAGAAAAGGCGGGTAGCACTGTCCAGACCAGATTGACCAGTAAAAAGCCATCTCTCGGCATCAACTCACGCTGGAACCGTGAGGTAAGCAGCCACAACGTCAGCCCAAAGACCAGCGTGACAGCCATGCTTTGCACCCAGACCGCGAGCAGCGCCATTGCGTCCATTTGCCAGGCCCAGGCCATGGGCACCAAAAACAGGAAGGCATAGCCCACCAAAATGCGGGAGAGGATATTGAAAACCGGTGCCAGGCTTGACATATCTAGAAGAAACCGACGTTGACCTGGAATAATTTTTCCACCTGCTTGAGCAGGCGCTTGCTGGGAATGAAGATGATGATGTGATCATCTTCCTTGATCACCAGGTCGTGGTGCGGCATCAACACCTCACACTGGCGTCCCTCGCCACGTACGATGACACCAAAGCGCGCACCATCGGGCAGCTTGATCTGCTCGATGCGGCGCCCCACCAGTTGCGACGACTTGAGGTCGCCCCGCGCCACGCCCTCGAGCGCTTCGGCCTCACCGCGGCGCAGGCTGTGCACCGCCGCCAGCGCACCACGGCGCACATGAATCAAGAGCTCACCGATCACGGTTTGGGCCGGCGAGATGGCAATGTCAATGGTGCTACCCTGCATCATCTCGGCATAAGCGCGCCGGTTGATCAGTGCAATCACCCGCTTGGCGCCCAAGCGTTTGGCCAGCATCGCCGACAAAATGTTGTCCTCATCGTCGTTGGTCAGCGAAACGAACAAATCCATCTGCCCCACGCCTTCTTCGATCAGCAGATTTTCATCGGCCGAGTCGCCCTCGAGCACCAGCATGCTGGCAGGCAACTCACCGGCGAGGTATTTGCAGCGCTTGTGGTCGCGCTCGATGATCTTGACCTCGCACTGGCCAATCAGACTGCGCGCCAACCGCAGAGCCACCTTGCCGCCCCCCGCAATCAGCACGCGACGCACCGGTTGGTCGTTGTTGTGGATGGCGCGCAGCACGTCACGGATTTTTTGCTTGTCGGCCACCACGAACACTTCGTCGCCGGCGAGCACCCGGGTATCTGCCTTGATGGGCACCTCGTTGTCTTGCCGATAGACCGCCACCACACGCATTTCGGCCCAGGGAAACAGCTCGCGAAATTCACCAATGGTGTGGTTGACCAGGGTGCTCCCTTGCGCGGCGCGCATGGCGATCAGGTGCGCGCGCTGGCGCGAAAACTCCAGCACCTGCAAGGCCTCGGGGTAGTCAATGAGTTGGTGAATGTATTGCTTTACCGACTCTTCCGGGCAGATGACGTGAGTCACGCCAAAACCGGTCTTGCCCAGCAACGTACCACCCTCTTCAAACTCTGGCGACCGAATTCTGGCCACGGTGATGGAAATGCCAAACACGTCGTGCGCCACCTTGCAGGCGGTCAGATTGGTCTCATCCAAAGCTGCGCAAGCCACAAACAAATCGGCGTCTTCAGCGCCGGCACGGCGCAGCACCGTCGGTTGGATGCCATTGCCGGGCACGCCCCGCACGTCAAGCCGGTCTTCAAGGTCGCGTAGCAACTCGGGGTCGGGGTCGATCAGGGTGATGTCGTTTTGCTCGGAAGCCAGGCTCTCGGCGACACTTTCGCCAACCCGCCCGGCTCCCAGAATGATGATACGCATAAAGGTGGCCTTGTTTTAGGGGCATCATAACGGAGCTCGGCTGGCTGCTTTCTGACGCTGCGGTGTCCACCAAAGCGACAGCGGCAGCGCCCACAAATTGTCCCCAAACGGCACCGCCTCGCGCCCGGCATACATCACGATGCCACGCTGAAACCGCGTGCTTTCTGTTTCTTGCAAATGGCGCAGGCCCTTGAAGTCTTTGCCATCCACGGTGGCACTGGCTTTCACTTCGATGCCGGTGATTTGGCCCAAACGGTTTTCCAACACAAAGTCGACCTCGATGTTGGTTTGTGTTCGGTAATGCCACAGTGACAGGCGCAGCGATGAAAACGCCACGTGCTTGAGCAGTTCGCTCAAAACCCATGTTTCCACGGCTGGACCAGGTAAACCGGGCCTGGCCGTCAGACTCTCAGCCGTAGCGGCCAGAAAATGACACAACATGCCGCTGTCGGGCAGAAACACCTTGGGCGCTTTAACCAGTCGTTTGCCCGGGTTACGTTCCCAGGATGGCAGCCGCACCACCAAAAACAGCATTTCGAGCAAGGCAAAGTAGCGCTTGAGGGTGCTTTGCGCAATGCCTGCAGTCCGCGACAGCTCGGCAAAATTGAGCAAAGTGACACTGTGTGTGGCCAGCAAGCGCAGCAAATTGGGGACTTCTGTCATTTGCCCATGTTGGCAAGGTCGCGCGCGTCACGGCGTCCGGGGAAACCACCTGGGAGCAAGTGCGCTACCAAGGTTTGCCTTTCGCAGGGCGGCATATTCAAAGCAGACCACTCGCCCGCAAACAGGGCATCGGCCCGATAAAGACAAAACCTCCATGCGCCCCGCCAGCGACTCTGCCATTCCGGGCAACATCATCACATCGGCTGACCCCGTCAACAGAAAACGGCCCGGCTGGCGGTTTCAGTCCACAGCGGCCTTGATGGGCAGAAAAAGCCCGGACACACGCTGTATTTCATCGAGGGGGGACGGAGCCCTGCAGTCCACGGATCAAATGTGTTTGATGTGCCTGCGCAGATTTTGGTGGTTAAAAATCAGTCCATGGCCACTTCATCCGCCCAGACCGTGAAGCGCTGCAGCGTGTTGGGGCCAAAGGTGCTGGTCAGGGCCACGTCGCAGGCGTCGCGACCGCGAGCCATCAGCACCCGGCCAATGCGCGGCGTGTTGTTGCGCGCATCGAAGGTGTACCAGCGGTCACCCAGAAAGGCCTCGAACCAGCCGGCGAAATCCATCGGACCCGGAATCGGCGGAATGCGGATGTCTCCGAGGTAGCCGGTGCAATACCGCGCCGGTATGTTCATGCAGCGGCACAGGGTAATCGCCAGGTGGGCGTAATCGCGGCACACGCCCTGCCCTTCGTTAAATGCCTCCCAGGCCGTGCGCGTGCGCCGGGCATGGTGGTAGCCAAATTCAATATGTTGGTGCACAAAATCACAGATGGCCTGCACCCGTCCCCAACCGGTGGGGCCGGCACCAAACTGCTGCCAGGCGATGTTCGACAGCAGGTCGGTCTCACAATAGCGGCTGCCCAGCAGATAGACCAGCACCGATTCGGGCAGGTATTCAACCGGCGTTTGCATGACCCACGGAGCCACCACATCGGGCTGGCCGCTGTCATTGATCAACGCGTCGGTGCGCAACACCAATCTGCCCGCCGGGGCGACGATGCGGCTGCACCAGTTGCCAAACAGGTCGCGGTAGGCGGTGATGGGCACCGCCGGGCTGGTCACCAGAATGTCCGGGCGCACCAGATCGCTTGCCCGAGAGTGATGAATATTGAGCGACAAAAGCATCGGCGTCGGGCCAGGGCATTCGTATTCCATCTCGAAGCCCACGCGCATACGCAGCCGGGCATCAAGGGTTGTTTGCGGGAATTCAGCGGCCAAGTTGTTCGGGTTAATCAAGAGGTGCTCCAAATGAAAGGTGAATGCGCCGGGATACAGCCCACGTTCGACGAGTTTAGGCGGCAGTGCGGTCAAAAGACTGTGCGGCAACGCACTGACGCAATATTCATTCCAGGCAAGCGAGCGGGCGATCTGCCAGCCGCAGCGATTCAAAGGGCGGCCAAAAACTTTTTCGGGTTTTCCGATAACTGGGCAAAGTTGTCAGGCGTCAGAATCACCGGCCTTGCCGCGGGGAAATATCCTAAAAATGTCTCAAGACCTTTGGCCGACTTTTTGCGGCCGGATTTCACTTCGATGGCATGAACACGTCCCTGATGAACGTACACAAAATCAACCTCAGCGTTTTTTTCTCGCCAGTAGAAAAGCGCGCCTTGCAATTGCAACAATTCGGCGCCCACTGCCAATTCAAACACGCGCCCGCGCAACTCCGGGTCGCTCAAAGCTTGCGGCCCGGCCGTCATGGTGTAGAGCGCCGGACAAGCGGCAAGAATCTTGGGACTGGAACTGCGCGTCAGCCAGGCCTTGGCCGAGTATTTTTCCAACGAATAAATCAGAAATGCGCCGGCATAAAGCTCAAGGTAGTACTTGATCAAATCGGTATTGCCTTTGTCTTGCAACTGTCCGAGCAATTTGGTGTAGCTGATTTCCTGCGCCGGGTAGCGACACAGAATTTCAAAAGCCTGACGAAACAGCGCCGGGTTGGCCACCTTGCGGTTTTGCAAAATATCCTTGCCGATGACCGACTCCACAATAGCGTCTTTCATGTAGGCATACCAGCGGTCAGCATCGCCCTCAAAAGGCACTGCACCGGGGTAGCCTCCATATAAAAGATAACGTTCCAGGTCGTAGCCAAAAGCGGTCTTGAGTTCACTGAAGGTCCAATGGTAAACACGCGTTAATTCAAAGCGCCCGACCAGGCTCTCGGTCAAACCGGTCTGAATTTGTAGCGAACTCGACCCCAAAAGCACCACTCGCAGGCGATGCGTTTGCTGGTCCCATAGCGATTTGATGACCTCCGACCAATTGGGAATTTTCTGCACCTCATCAACCACCAGCAGCGCGCCATCGCCCAACAACAGCGCTTTTTGCCATTGCTCCAGCAGCCAGGTGCGGTCGGTCACAAGCACATCATCGGCATTGGCATAGTGGCTGGGGCCTGGTGTGCGTGCCAACAGTTGCCGGATACCGGTGGTCTTGCCCACCTGCCGCGGCCCCACCAAAACTTGCATCAGGGGTGATACCTCGGTCAAGCGCTGTTCAAGTTGCGCAACAAAAGCGCGTTCAAAGGATTGGCTCATTTGAACAGTTTATTACAGAATACTAGACATACCTAGTAAAAATACTAGGTATGTCTAGTAAAAACGTTAAAGCGTTCTCTGAATAATGATTTTCTGCACGTCGGAGGTGCCTTCGTAAATCTGGCAGACGCGCACGTCGCGGTAAATGCGCTCTACAGGGAAGTCGCTCACCACACCGTATCCGCCCAGCGTCTGGATGGCGGCGCTGCACACTTGTTCGGCCATTTCGCTGGCAAAGAGTTTGGCCATGGCGGCTTCTTTCAGGCAGGGCTTACCGGCGTCACGTAAGGCGGCCGCATGCCAGATGAGTTGCCTTGCCGCTTCCAGTTGAGTGGCGCAGTCGGCCAACCGAAAGCCCACCGCCTGGTGGTTGAAGATGGCGGTGCCGAAGCTTTGGCGCTCTTTGGCGTATTGCACGGCAAACTCGAAGGCACTGCGCGCCATGCCCACGCTTTGCGCGGCAATGCCGATGCGCCCTCCCTCCAGACCGCCCAGAGCGATACCGTAACCCTGGCCTTCAGCACCGATCAGGTTCTCTGCGGGAATGCAGCAGTTGTCAAAATTGATCTGCGCGGTGTCGCTGGAATGCTGGCCGATTTTGTCTTCCAGCCGCGCCACGGTGTAGCCCGGCGTGGCAGTCGACACCAAAAAGGCGCTCATGCCTTTTTTACCCGCACCTTTGTCAGTGACCGCAATCACAATGGCCACGTCGCCGTTTTGGCCGCTGGTGATGAACTGCTTCACGCCGTTGATCACATAGCCATCGCCCTCCTTGACCGCCGTGGTGCGCAGGCCCGACGCGTCGCTGCCGACATGCGGCTCGGTCAGGCAAAAGGCGCCCAGCATCTGGCCCTGCGCCAAGGGCGTGAGCCACTGCTTTTGCTGCGCCGCGTTGCCATAGCGCATCAGGATGGCGTTGACCGGGCAGTTGGTGACGCTGATCACGGTGCTGGTGCCGCCGTCACCGGCGGCAATTTCTTCCAGCACCAGCGCCAGCGTCAGGTAGTCCAGGCCTGCGCCACCCAGGTCTTCGGGCACGCAAATGCCGTAAGCGCCAAGCGCTGCCAGGCCCTGGTGTGCCGCCTTGGGGAACAGGTGTTCCTTGTCCCATTTGGCGGCATGCGGCCAAAGCTCGGCCTGGGCAAAATTGCGCACCGCGTCGCGGATCATTTCCTGGTCTTGGGTCAGCAGCATGGGGCGGGCTTTCGATCAGAGCATTTCCAGCGCCACAGCGGTGCCTTCGCCGCCGCCAATGCACAAGCTGGCCACGCCTTTTTTAAGGCCGCGGGCTTGCAGCGCATAAAGCAGCGTAACGATGATGCGCGCACCGCTGCAACCGATCGGGTGGCCCAGCGCGCAAGCGCCGCCGTTGACATTCATGATGTCGTGGCTGACCTTGAGATCGTGCATCAGCGCCATCGGCACTACGGCAAAAGCTTCATTCACCTCCCACAGGTCCACGTCTTTCACCGCCCAACCCGCTTTGGCCAGCACCTTCTGGCTGGCGCCAATCGGTGCGGTCGAGAACCATTCGGGCTCTTGCGCATGCACGGCGTGGCTGACGATGCGCGCCAGCGGCGTGCAGCCCAGCTTGGCGGCAGTGGAGGCGCGCATCAGCACCAGCGCGGCGGCACCGTCGTTGATGCTGGAACTGCTGGCCGCCGTGATGGTGCCGTCTTTTTTGAACGCGGGTTTGAGGCTGGTAATCTTGTCGAGCTTGACCTTGCCCGGCCCCTGGTCGATGCTGATCACGGTGTCGCCCGCGCGGCCCTTGACCGTCACTGGCGCAATCTCTGGCGCAAACGCGCCCGACGCGGTGGCGTTTTGCGCACGCTGCACGCTGGTGGTGGCAAAGGCGTCTTGCTGGGCGCGGGTAAAGCCATATTTAGCAGCGCAATCTTCGCCAAAGGTGCCCATGGATCGGCCGGCTTCATAGGCGTCTTCCAGGCCGTCGAGCATCATGTGGTCAAAGATGCGGTCGTGGCCAATGCGGTAACCAGCGCGCGCCTTGGGCAGCAGGTAGGGCGCGTTGGTCATGCTCTCCATGCCGCCAGCCATCAGCACGTCGGCACTGCCTGCAAGCAGCATGTCGTTGGCAAACATGGTGGCGCGCATGGCGGAGCCGCACATTTTGCTCATCGTCACGGCACCGGTGCTCTTGGGCAGGCCGCCCTTGAAACCGGCCTGTCGCGCTGGCGCCTGGCCCTGGCCGGCCATCAGACAGTTGCCAAAGATCAACTCATCGACCATTTCGGCGGTCAATTTGGAGCCCTGCATGGCGCGCGCCAAGGCTTCCTTGATGGCCACACCGCCCAAGTCATGCGCGGCCAGCCCGGCAAAGTCGCCTTGAAAACTGCCCAGCGGGGTGCGGGCGGCACCCACGATCACGATTGAATCCGTCATGTCAAACTCCTTTAAAAATTGGACTAACGCAAAACCGCCTTAGCGTTGTTGCGTTAGTGCTAAAAAACAAGGCTTGCGCCAACACATTTGCGCTTGGGTTTTTGTGCCCGTTGCAACTTAAATCGACTCCCGCACCTCGGTATTGGCGCGTTCGGGGTGAAAACGCTTGTGCTGGTCGTACGGAAACACGTCATACACGTAGCCGGACTGGATGCGCTCCTTGTGGCTTTGCCAGAACGCCACATCGAGCAGGTCGGCGTGGTGCTTCAAAAACACGTCCTTGACAGCGGCATTGCCCAGCAAAAACGGGCCGAAGGTCTCGGGGAACACGTCCTTGGGGCCGACCCGGTACCAGACTTCGCCCGACATTTCTTCTTCTTCGTTGCGCGCCTGGGGCACGCGGCGAAAGACGCAGTCTGTGATGTATTCGATCTCGTCGTAGTCGTAAAACACCACCTTGCCGTGGCGCGTGATGCCAAAGTTTTTCCACAGCATGTCGCCAGGGAAAATGTTGGCCGCCACCAGGTCTTTCAGGGCGTTGCCGTATTCGACCACGGCGTGTTCAAGCTGCTCTTTGGCCTGGCGCGCCGCCGGGCTGGTATTAGCGGGGTCGGCGCCACCGGCATCAAAGGCCTCTTGCAAATAGATATTGAGGGGAATCATGCGCCGCTCGATGTAAACGTGTTTCAAGATCACCTCAAGCTCACCATTGCCATCGCGGTCGCTGATTTCGAGTTGGCTGGGGGCAAACTTTTGAATTTCGGCGATCAGCTCGTCGGTAAAGCGGGCGCGCGGAAAGCCCACCTCGCTGTATTCCAGCGTGTCGGCCATGCGGCCCACCCGGTCGTGCTGCTTGACCAGCAAATACTTGCCCTTGATCTGCTCGCGGCTGGTGTCTTTGGGCGGCGGATAAAAGTCCTTGATGACTTTGAACACATAGGGAAAGCTGGGCAAATCGAACACCAGCATGACCATGCCCTTGATGCCAGGCGCAATGCGGAACTGGTCGGTGGAATGACGCTGGTGGTAGATGAAGTCGCGGTAAAACAGCGTTTTGCCTTGCTTGGCCAGCCCCAGCGCGTTATACAGCTCGTTGCGCGGTTTCAGCGGCATCATGCTGCGCAAAAACTGCACGTAAGCACTGGGGATTTCCATGTCCACCATGAAGTAGGCGCGGGCATAAGAAAACAGCATCAGCAGGTCGTCCTGGCCAAACAAGATGGCGTCAATGGCAAGCCGGGTTTCGCCCGCGGTGTAGAGCACCGGCAAGGCGAACGGAAACTCGTTGTAACCGTTGATCACCTTGCCCACAATATAGGCACCCTTGTTACGGAAAAACAGGCTGGAGAGCACCTGAATCTGGTAGTTGGCGCGCAGCTTCACGTCGCCCAGCACGCCCTGCATGGCTTGCGCCACCAGCGCCACGTCGCCCGGTAAATCGACAAACTCGCAGCGCAGGTCAAAGTCATGCACCATTCTCTGTAGCACCTCGGGCAGGTTCTCGGCTGCCGGGTAATAAGAGCGATAGGTCGGCCGTTTCTCGGTTTCGTCGTTTTCAATGTACTCGGTGCTGACGGCTGGGCGGATGAAAATGAAGTCGTTCTGGAAGTAACTGCGGTGCAAGATTTTGGTGGTGGCCGAATTGAAAAAAGTTTCTGCCAGCTCGGGCTGGTGGTGGTCCACCAGCAAGCCGATGTAGTGCAGCTTGACCTGGTGCCAGATGTCCATGGGCTGCTCACCGGCCCTGAATTCGCGCTCGAGGCGCATCGCGGCCTCGCGCACGCGCAGGTCGTAAAACTCGATGCGCTCGCGCTGGGCGCGCTGCTGACCGTGCCAGTCGGCCGTCTCAAAACGGTGCTTGGCGCGCGCTGATTCGGTTCTGAACAGCCGGTAGTGGCGGTTAAAGCCGTCGATCAGGGCTTTGGCAATGTCATAGGCCAGGGTGGAATCTAGGCGGGTGGGAAACATGGGTCAACCTTATCGGATCAGTGGCGCGGTGGCGGCGATAGCCCGAGGATAACGCTTGAAGGCATCGCGAAAAACGCCCACCACTTGCTGCATGCCCTGCATGGTGACGCCCAAATCTTTCACCAAGCCGTCCTTGAGGCCATAACACCAGCCGTGCACTGCCACTTTTTGCCCGCGCGCCCAGGCGTCTTGCAGCACGTTGCTCAGCGCCACGTTGCCCACTTGCTCGATCACGTTCATCTCGCACAGCGTGTCTTCCTGCTCGGCCACGCTCAAGTGCTCCAGACGGCAGCGATGGCGTAGCTTGACGTCGTGCACATGACGCAGCCAACTATCGGCCAGACCAATGCGGGTGCCGCGCAGCGCGGCCAGCACGCCACCGCAACCGTAATGACCGACCACCATGATGTGTTCGACCTTGAGGTGGTCCACCGCAAACTGGATGACAGAAAGCGCATTCAGGTCAGAATGCACCACCACGTTGGCAATGTTGCGGTGCACGAACACCTCGCCCGGGTCCAGCCCGGTGATCTCGTTGGCCGACACGCGGCTGTCCGAGCAGCCGATCCAGAGGTACTTGGGCGTCTGCTGCTGCGCCAACTGGCTGAAAAAACCGGGCCGCTGCGCTTCCATGCGCGCCGCCCAGAGTCGGTTGTTGTCCAGCAGGTGTTGAAGTGATGGGGTCATGCGTCAATGTTAGCGGGTGTCAAGCCGCTGCCTCAACAGGTCTCGGCAAACAATTCGCGCCCAATCAGCATGCGCCTGATCTCCGAGGTGCCGGCACCAATCTCGTACAGCTTGGCATCGCGCCACAGGCGGCCCAGCGGATACTCGTTGATGTAGCCGTTGCCACCAAAAATCTGCACACCCTCGCCCGCCATCCAGGTGGCTTTTTCGGCGGTCCACAAAATGACCGAGGCGCAGTCCTTGCGCACCTGGCGCACGTGCTCCACACCCAACAGGTCTAGGTTTTTGGCCACCGTGTAGGCAAATGAGCGCGCGGCCTGCAGCACGGTGTACATGTCGGCTACCTTGCCTTGAATGAGCTGGAATTCGCCAATACTCTGGCCGAACTGCTTGCGGTCATGGATGTAGGGGATGACGTTGTCCATCACCGACTGCATGATGCCCAGCGGGCCGCCGGTGAGCACCGCGCGCTCGTAGTCGAGACCGCTCATTAGCACCTTGGTGCCCATGTTGAGGCCGCCCAGAATGTTGGCCTCGGGCACCTCGACGTTGTTGAACACCAGCTCGCCGGTGTGGCTGCCGCGCATGCCCAGCTTGTCGAGCTTTTGCGCGATGCTGAAGCCCGGCATGCCTTTTTCGATCAAGAAGGCGGTGATACCGCCGGGTTTTGCCGCCGGGCCGCCCCTAGGCAAAACAACCCCCTCGGGGGGCAGCGAAGCATGGGGGTCATGTGTCAGCGCGGGCTCGCTCTTGGCATAGACCACCAGGGTGTCGGCGTCGGGGCCGTTGGTGATCCACATCTTGTTGCCGTTGAGCAGGTAGTAGCCGCCTTTGTCTTCGGCCTTGAGCTTCATCGACAGCACGTCGCTGCCAGCGCCCGGCTCGCTCATGGCGAGCGCCCCGACGTGTTCGCCGCTGATGAGTTTGGGCAGGTATTTGGCGCGCTGCTCGGGTGTGCCATTGCGCTTGATCTGGTTCACACACAGGTTGCTGTGCGCGCCATAGCTCAGGCCCACGCTGGCGCTGGCGCGGCTGATTTCTTCCATCGCGATCATGTGCGCCAGGTAGCCCATGTTGGCGCCGCCGTATTCCTCGCCCACGGTGATGCCGAGCACGCCCAGACTGCCCATCTTTTGCCACAGGTCCATCGGGAATTGGTCTGTGCGGTCGATTTCTGCCGCGCGCGGGGCGATCTCGGCTTGGGCGAAGTCGCGCACCGCGTCGCGCAGCGCGTCGACGTCTTCGCCGAGTTGAAAGTTGAGTCCGGGCAGGTTGTTCATGGGCTGGGTCTCCTGGTGTGATTTGGTTGGGTGAAATTGAAAACTCGTTCAGTCACGGCTTGGCTTTCGCTGCTTGGGTTTTGGCGAGCAGGGCCCGGGCCTCGCGCTGGTGCACCTTGAGCTCGTCCATATTGGCTTGCAGGTCTTGCATCTGGGCTTCGATTTGCTGCTGGTGCTGGCTGAGCACTTGCAGGAATTTTTCAAGCTGCACGGCGGTGTCGCGCGGACTCTCGTACAGGTCGATGATCTCCTTGGCATCGACCAGGCTCAGGCCCAGCCGTTTGGCGCGCAGCGTAAGCTTGAGCCGCGCGCGGTCACGGCTGCTGTACACGCGATTTCGGCCGGCGGGGCCGGTGCGCTCGGGCTGCAACAAGCCCATGTCCTCGTAAAAACGCATGGCGCGCGTGGTCAGATCAAATTCTTTGGCCAGGTCGCTGATGCTGTAGGTGTGTCCCATGAGAAAAACTTGCGGTGAATTGACGTTAACGTAAACGTCAATTATGTAGCAATTTCGGCATGGCTTGACCTCATGGCCTCATGGCCTCATGTCATTGGCCATCAAGCCGGATTCACGTCCAACGCGGCGCTGCCTCGTCCTTGAGCTGGCGCCGCAGCGCCGCATAGTCGGGCACCACCGACTGCACGGTGTCCCAAAAGCGCGGGCTGTGGTTCATCTCACGCAGGTGGCTGAGCTCGTGCGCCACCACATAGTCGATCACCGTCATTTTGAAATGGACCAGCCGCCAATTGAGCCGGATCGAGCCATCGACACGCGCGCTGCCCCAGCGCGTGCCGGCGTTGCTCAGTGCCAATTTTTTCCACTGCACACCCAGCAGCGGCGCAAAGTGATCGAGCCGCTCCAGAAACACCCGTTTGGCCTGGCGCATCAACCAAGCCTGCACCGCGTCGCGGATTTGATCGGCGCTGGCATTATTTGGCAAACTCAGGCGCAGCGTCATGGGCGACTGAACGGCTGGCAGGCTGGCGCTCGCTGCGTCAGGGGCAAGAAAATCGCCCGCGATCAGTTCGGCACCAGCGGTGGCAAAACCATGCGCCGGGTCGAGCTTGAGCGCCACGGTCTGCCCCAAAAACGGCAGGCTGGCACCGTCGCGCCAATCGATGGTGTGCTCGGCCATGCGCGCATGGCGTTCGCGGCTTTCCTGCAATTTACGCAAAATCCAGGCGGATTTTTCCTGCAGCGCGGCATCCACCTCATAGAGCGGCACCCACTTGGGCGCGCGCACAGCCAAGCCGTGCGGCCCGACACTGAAGCCGATGCTGCGCCGCTGGCCGCGCTTGAATTCATAGGCCACCAGGGCATGGCCCAGACGCACTTCACGGCTGGCCTGCGGGTGACGGAAATGCACTGCCGGTGACGCATCCGCCTTTGGCGCCTGAACGTCGGACGTTAAAACAGGGCTGGGCTCGAACAAATCCAGCGTAAAGCGCAGCAAGGAATGCATCTTGCGGTGAAGTTAATGCGGGTAGGCATCGGGGTCGATGCGGCGCATCTCGGCCTCGATCCATGCCTCTGCCTCGCGCATCAGGCCCTTGGGGTCGCGCCCGGCGCTGGGCAGGGCCGGGCCGATCGACACCGTGACCACGCCAGCGTGTTTGACAAAACCCCTGCGCGGCCAGCAGCGCGCGGTGGCCACCGCAATCGGCACCACTGGCGCGCCCGATTGCACAGCGAGCCGCGTGCCGGCCGTCTGATAGGTGCCTTTTTGACCGCGCGGCATGCGCGTCCCCTCGGGGAACATGATGACCCAGGTGCCATTGGCGAGCAGGCGGCAGCCCTGCGCGATGACGTGTTTCATGGCCTCGGCGCGTGATTCGCGGTTGATGTGGATCATGTCCAGGCGCGCCATCGACCAGCCGAAAAATGGCACCTTGAGCAACTCGCGTTTGAAGACAAAAGCCAGCGGATGCGGCATCAGCGTGGGCAACAGCAGGGTTTCCAGCGTCGACTGGTGCTTGGACAACAGCACCGCCGCGCTGCTTTTGCCAAGCGGCAGGTTGTCACGGCCCAGCACCATGAACCGCACGCCCAAAATCACCCGCGTGCCCCACATCACCACGCTGAACCAGTTCACCGCAGTCCACCAGGCCGCGCGACGCGAAAACAAGGACACCAGCAACACGGCAAAGGTCCACGGGATCACGGTGATCACCATCCAGGCCATGTGCAAAACTGAGCGGATCAGAGCCAGCATGAATTCAGGTTTGTTCTTCTTCGCGGCTGAGCAAAAAGTCGACGAACGAAGACAGGTTTTCGTGCACATGGGTGGTGGGCGGGAAAGCATCGGACAAGGGCCGGCCCCGGTAAACCGCGCCCTTGCCAGTCTGCACCAGATGCGGCTCACAGCCCACCGCCGCGCCGGCAATGAGATCGCGCGCCGAATCACCGACCACCGGCACATTCTTGAGGTCGAGACCGTAACGGTCGGCAATTTGCTCAAACAAGCCCGAGGCGGGCTTGCGGCATTGGCAGGCCTCGTCGGGTGAATGCGGGCAGTAAAACACGGCATCGATGCGACCACCCACAGCCGCCAGCATCTGGTGCATCTTGGCATGAATGGCGTTCAGATCAGACACCTCGAACAGCCCGCGCCCCAACCCCGACTGGTTGCTCACCACCACCGTGTGCCAGCCCGCATGGTTGAGCCGGGCGATGGCTTCAAGCGCGCCGGGCAGCGGTTTCCATTCGTCGGGCGACTTGACGAAGTCGTCGCTGTCTTCGTTGATGGTGCCGTCGCGGTCCAAAATTACCAATTTGATTGGGGTCATGGCTCGTACTCCGACGCCTTAGGCCACCAGGCGCGACAAATCGGCCACCTGGTTCATCGCCTGGTGCAGGGTTTTGAGCAGGCCGAGGCGGTTCAGGCGCAGGTCCATCGCGTCGGCGTTGACCATCACACTGTCAAAAAAGGCATCAACCGGCGCGCGCAAGGCGGCCAGGGTTTGCAGCGCGGCGGTGTAATCACCCGCGTCAAACTGCGCCTGGGCGCGCGGAGTGGTTTCCTGCATGGCAGCAAACAACGCTTTTTCGGCCGTCTCTTGCAGCAGCAGTTCGCTGACGTGGGCATCGGCTGCGGCATCAGCATCGGCCTTTTTCAGGATGTTGCCAATGCGCTTGTTGGCCGCTGCCAGCGCCGGCGCCTCAATCAGCGCAGCAAAGGCGCGCACCGCCGCCAAGCGGCGGGGCACGTTGCCCAAGCGCTGCGGGCGCAGCGCCAGCACGGCATCGACTTCTTGCGGGCTGTAACCCTGCTCGCGCAGCGCACCGGCAAAACGCTCATAGACAAAGTCAAGCAAGGCAATGGCTGGGTTCACAATGCGATCGCCAAACGCGGGAACGGCGGCGGCCACCAGCGCCGGCACATCGAGCGCCAGGTCTTTTTCCACCAGCATGCGGATCACACCGAGCGCATGGCGGCGCAGGGCAAATGGGTCTTTGTCGCCCGTGGGCAGGTTGCCAATGCCAAACATGCCCACCAGCGTTTCCAGCTTGTCGGCCAGCGCCACCACCACACCGGTCAGGTTGCGCGGCAGGGCGTCGCCGGCAAAACGTGGCTTGTAGTGGTCTTCGATGGCATCGGCAATGTCGGCGCCCAGTCCGTCGTGGCGCGCGTAATAGCCGCCCATGATGCCCTGCAGCTCCGGGAACTCGCCCACCATGTCGGTCAGCAGGTCGGTCTTGGCAAGCCGCGCGGCGGTTTCCACCGCCGACAGCATGGATTGCGGCGCCGCCAGCAAACCTGCAATGCTGCGCGCAATGGCGCAGACGCGCGCCATGCGCTCGCCCTGGGTGCCGAGCTTGTTGTGATAGACCACCTTGTCGAGTCCGGCCACACGTGACGCCAGCGTTTTCTTGCAGTCCTGGTCAAAAAAGAACTTGGCATCGGCGAGGCGCGGGCGCACCACACGTTCGTTGCCACCAATGACCAGGCTGGCATCAGCCGGGCTGATGTTGCTCACCACCAAAAACTTGGGCTTCAGCTTGCCGTGGGTGTCCACCAGCGGAAAGTATTTCTGGTTGGCTTTCATGGTCAGGATCAGACACTCCTGCGGCACATCAAGAAACTGCTCGTCAAAGGCGCAGGTGAGCACATTGGGGCGTTCGACCAGCGCTGTCACTTCGTCGAGCAAGGCGTCGTCCATCAGCACCTCGAAGCCCGGCCCGAGGCGCTCGGCAGCCTGCGCGAGCTGCTGCACGATGGCAAAACGTCGGTCGCTGAAACTGGCGATCACGGCACCATCACGCAGCAGTGTGGCGGCGTAGTCATCGGCATGCGCCACCTCCACCGGCGACATTGAAGCCTCGAAACGATGGCCTTGCGTGACCTGGCCCGAGCGCAGCCCCAGCAGCCTGACCGGCACCACGGTGCTGCCGTGCAACGCCAGCAAGCCGTGCACCGGCCGCACAAAGTTCACGCTGCTCCAGCCTGGCAATTCACAATCGGTCTCGAGCTGGTAGCTCATCATTTTGGGAATCGGCAACTGCGCCAGCGCGGCAACCAGTGCCAGCTGCAAGCCGACATCAAGCGTGGCGCCGCTCACCAAGCTGTCGTAAAACAACGCTTCGGCCTTGCCGTCTTGCGCCTTGCGCAAAGCGGCTACGGCAAACACCGGGTCAGACACATCGGCGCCCAGCGCCTGTAGTTTTTTGAGCAGTGCCGGCGTGGCCAGGCCCTGGGCATCAAGCCCGACGCTGACCGGCATCAGCTTTTGCTGCACCGCCTTGTCAGCGGCTTTGGCCACCACGTGGGTGATGTGGGCAGCCAGGCGACGCGGTGAGGCAAACGGCGTGGCCACCGACTCGCTTGAGGCCAAACCCTGCGTGCGCAGTTGTTCACACAATTGGGCGGCAAACACATCGCCGAGTTTCTTCAGCGCTTTGGGCGGCAATTCTTCAACAAACAATTCAACGAGCAAATTTCTCACGGCGCCACCTTCTTGTTAACTTCGTTTTTCCCGGACAAAGCGCCATCGAGCAACGCGGCACTGAGCGCGGCCTTGCGCGGGCCATCAAGCACATCCTCAATGCCTTGTGCTTCCAGCACCATGGCTGCAATTTGTGCGCTGGCCATGGGGTAACCCAGGCGCGCGCGACTGTCGCGGTAGCTTTGCGCCACGCCGCGCGCCAGGTTGCGGATGCGGCCAATGTAGGCGGCGCGCTCGGTCACGGAAATGGCGCCGCGGGCATCGAGCAAATTGAAGCTGTGCGCGCACTTGAGCACCTGCTCGTAGGCCGGTAGCGCCAGTTGCACGTCCATCAAGTGCTTGGCCTGACGCTCGTGCGCGGTGAAGGCAGTGAATAAAAAGTCGGCGTCGCTGTGCTCGAAGTTGTAAGCCGACTGCTCTTTTTCGTTTTGCAAATAGACGTCGCCGTAGCTCAGGGTGGTGCCATTGGGCGACTCGGTCCAGGTCAGGTTGTAGACGTTGTCCACGCCTTGGAGGTACATGGCCAGGCGCTCCAGGCCGTAGGTGATCTCGCCGGTGATGGGTCGGCAGTCGATGCCGCCGACCTGCTGAAAATAAGTGAACTGTGTGACTTCCATGCCATTCAACCAGACCTCCCAGCCCAGGCCCCAGGCGCCTAGGGTGGGGTTTTCCCAGTCGTCCTCGACAAAACGAATATCGTTTTGCTTCAGGTCGAAGCCAAGCGCTTCGAGCGAGCCCAGGTACAGCTCAAGAATGTTGCTGGGCGCGGGCTTGAGCACCACCTGGTATTGGTAGTAGTGCTGCAGGCGGTTCGGGTTTTCACCATAACGGCCGTCTTTCGGGCGGCGGCTTGGTTGCACGTAGGCAGCCTTCCAGGGCTCAGGACCGAGCGCGCGCAAAAAGGTGGCGGTGTGCGAGGTGCCCGCGCCCACCTCCATGTCGTAGGGTTGCAACAAGGCGCAGCCTTGGGCGTCCCAGTACGACTGCAGTTTCAAAATGATTTGCTGGAAAGTCAACATAAGCGATAAGGGCAACGCGTAACGCTGCCCGCTGGTAAGTGGGGGTGACACAGGCGCCTGCATCTGGATCAACAATTTTACGGGCTTATGCGCGCCTCTAGCGCTGCCCCGGATTGCGCTGCGCTCCATCCGGGCTACAGGCTGCTGGAATACCAGCGCCTTGTTGTTTAGCGCTTACCGTTTGCGCCCAATCCAGGCCAAAGCCAGCATCAGTAAAGCCAGTAACGCCAGCGGCCACTGGCCCCAGCGCGCCAGCCACCAGGCATAGGGCGTGATACCGGTGCGCCCCTCCACCGTGCCATGCAGCGCCACGGCGGTGTGCGGCGCGGCCGCATGGGTCACGCGGCCGCGATGGTCCACGATGGCAGTGCGTCCGGTGTTGGTGGCCAGTAAGAAGGGGCGGTCGAATTCCAGTGTTCGCAGCCGGGCGATCTGCAGGTGCTGGTTCATGGCCAGGCTTTCGCCAAACCAGCCCAGGTTGCTGACATTGACCAGCATCGTGGGGGCGTTGGCATCCATCACAAACTGATGGGCCAGCTCTTCGCTGTACAAGTTCTCGTAGCAAATGGTGACGGCCAGGCGCTGGCCCTGCCAGTCGAAGGTGGGCTGCGGCAAGGCGCCACGATTGAAGTCGCCCAGCGGAATATTCATCAGTTCGGTAAACCAGCGGAACATGGGCGGAATGAACTCGCCAAAGGGCACCAAATGGTGCTTGTCGTAACGCCACGGGCTGCTTTGCCCCGGCTTGAAGCCGGCCACCGAGTTGGTATAGCCCTCATCGTAGCTGCCCAGCGGCACGCCCACCAGCGCCGCCTGCCCGCCTTCGGCATAGCGCTGCTGCAAGGCTTGCCAATACCCTGGCGGCAGTTGCGCGGGCAGCAGCGGCAGCGCTGTCTCTGGTGTGATCACCAGCGGGCTCGTGTTTTGCTGAAGCTGCTCGCCGTACCACTGCAAGGCCTTGAGCACGCCGGTCTGGCTGTCGAATTTTTCGTCCTGGGGTATGTTGCCCTGCAACAGGGACACTTGCAGCGTGCCGGCCGAGCCACCCTGCGGCTGGGGCAGCATTTGCGCTAGCAGCAAAAGAGCCATGAGCAACACGCCTGCGCCAATGGCGTGGCGGCGGCTGCCGGCCAAGACGGCCAACAGCCCCAGCGCCAAACCGGCGGCCAGCCAGGCAGCGACAAAACTGACGCCATACAGACCAATCCAGGGCATCAGCCCGGTGAGCGGTCCGGCCAGGTGCGCGTAGCCAATGGCGCCCCAGCCAAAGCCGGTCAGCAGCATGCCCCGGGCCATCTCGGCGAGCAGCCACAGGGCGGCAAAAACCAACGCCGCCCAAACCGGATGCCCAAGCGCCAAATGCCTGAAGACGCTACAAGCTGCCGCGTAGTAAAGCGCCAGCAAACCTGCCAGCACCAGCACCGCCAGCACGGCCAGCGACGCTGGCAAGCCACCGTAAGTGTGCATAGAGGTAAACAGCCAGCCAAAGGTGCAGGCCAGCCAGGCGGTGGTAAACACCCAGCCGCGCAGCGCCGCCTGCCGCCAGTTAGCAGCGCTGACCAACAGCCCAACCAAGCTTGCCAGCGCCAGCCCTTGCCCCCACCAAATGGGTTCTCCTTGCACAAAGCCAGCCCAGGCCAGCGCTTGCGGCATGGCTACGGGCCAGGCCAGGCTGGCCGCCTGCAAGGCGCCTGCCAGCAGCAGCGCCAGCCAGATCATCAAGGCAGTGCTTCGGGATTCCCGCACAAACAAGCCAAGGCCCTGCGGGTCAGGTCGGCTCATTGGGCACCGGCGACACCTTGAACCACTTCACAGCGCCACCCTTGGTGTGCATCACCGCAAAGTCAAGGCCTGATTTCACATGGTGCTCGCCGCGCTTGGGCACATGGCCCATCTCGTGGGCGATCAGGCCACCAATGGTGTCAAAGTCTTCATCCATGTCGTCCCCGCCGACGAGCCTGACGCCAAAAGCCGCCTCGACACGCTCGATAGTGGTGTCGCCGCTGACGCGGTAGCTGCGGTCCGGCAGGCCAAAGATATCGCCTTCGTCTTCGGCAATGTCGAACTCGTCCTCGATCTCGCCGACAATTTCTTCCAGCACGTCCTCAATGGTGACCAGGCCGGCCACGCGGCCGAACTCGTCGATCACGATGGCCAGGTGGTTGTGGTTACTCTGAAAGTCGCGCAGCAAGTCGTTCAGCCCCTTGCTCTCAGGCACGAACACAGCCGGGCGCAGCAGGGCGCGAATGTTGAGCTCCGGCGCGCGCTGCAACTTGAGCAGGTCTTTGGCCATCAAGATGCCGATGATGTTTTCGCGCTCACCCTCAAACACCGGAAAGCGCGAGTGCGCCGTGTCGATCACGCCGTGCATCATGGTGTCGTAGGGGTCATCAATGCTGACCAGTTCCATGCGGGTGGTGGGCACCATGACGTCGCCGGCGCTCATGTCGGCCATGCGAATCACGCCTTCGAGCATCTTGCGCGAATCAGCACCAATGAGCTGGTTGTGCTCGGCTTCTGCCAGGGTTTCCAACAACTCGTCGGTCGAATCCGGACCAGGGTGAATGAACTCGGCAACTTTTTGCAGGAAAGTTCGTTTATCTTCACGGTCGGGGCGTATAGGGTAAGGGACGGACACAGCCAATCTAGCAGGACATGCAGTTGTAGTACAAGCCTCTAGGATAGCGGATAACGCAAGGGCCACGCTTGAGCGTGCTGCGCTGCGTGGCCATCAGTCACGTTTTTCCGCGCCGTTGCCACGCCACCAGTTGCTTTGCAAGCTGGCCAGCGTGTTTTGAAACTGCCTGGATTGCAGCTTGATCCGGTAATTGGCCTGGGCCAGTTGCTCTTCGAACATTTCGGTCAGGTGCGTGTTCAAGGTGGCGGGCGGCAGCAATAAATGCCCTTCGGTCTCGGCACCGTCGCGCACAAAAGTCGCGCCGCCATGGCTGGCAATTTTGAGCATTGCCTTGTTTTCGCTCAGCACATGCACGTACAGCTTGCTCACCCCCACATTGCGGGCGTGCATCACGGCGCGCTCAAACAAACGGCTGCCATAGTGGCGCCCGCGTGACTGCGGCAGCACCGACACACCGAACTCGGCACTCCGAACGGCTCCGGTGTCGGCCGCATAAGCCAGATGCGCCATGGCGATCAGCACCAAATGGCGGTTGTAAATCCCAAAAATCTCGTCATGATCAAAATCCAGACCATTCACATAGCGGTCAATCTGCTCATCATTGGCAGCAAAACCAAAACGGTAATAGCGGTCATGGGCATCCAACGCCTTGAGGTGGCCGGCGATGCGCGCACGGTGGTTTTCACCCAGCGAGCGAATTGGCACCATGACGGCGGGCTTTTTGGACACTCCAGGCTGCGCAAACGCCCGCAGCACAGCGCCAGACGCAGCTTTATCGCTGGCAGCGGGGTTCATGGTGTTGGGCAGAATCTTGGTCATGGTTCCTAAACTATAAGGGTTTTCCCTAGGCATTGACCTCTAGAGCGCATAACCCCCTCTGAATTGTTGGATTTAGCGCAAATTGCTTGGCTAAACTCGGGACACGATGCAAGCTTCAAACCAGATACGGGAGTCGCTGGCCCAAGTAGTGGCCATGCGCCAAAAAGTTGTCGATCAACCTGATCTGGCGCAGGCGCTGCACATTGTCAAGCATTTGCAGGCACAACGTTTTACCGGCACGTACCAGGACTTGTTGCAGTCTGCCAGCTACGCAGCTTGCGCCAATTTCTTTCTGGAAGAACTCTACAGTGCCAAAAACTACGCCGAGCGCGACGCCCAATTTGCCCGCATTGCCGGCGCCCTACAGCGTACTTTTCCGCAGCAGGTGGTGACCACCGCCGTGGCGCTGGCAGAGTTGCACCAACTGACTGAAGAACTCGACCTGGCCATGGCCCTGAACTGGCCATTGCAACCCAGCCTGCCCAGGGAGCAAGCCTATGTGCGTGCTTGGCGCGCCGTTGGCCGCCGCGACGACAGGCGATGGCAACTCGACACCGTGCAGCAGATTGGCCAGGAACTCGGGTACCTCACGCGCAAGCCGGGCCTGCTCCTGATGCTCAAAATGATGCGCAAGCCGGCCCATATGGCGGGACTGGGCTCGCTGCAAAATTTTCTCGAAGCTGGCTTTGTCACTTTTGCCGGGCTGGCGCGCAACAACGGTACGGTCAGCAGTTTTCTGGAGACCGTGAAAGCCCGCGAATCGGCCTGGATTGCGCGGCTGTTCGACGCCCCGCCTGTCACTTGCGCGACCGAATTGGCCCAGACGCTGGCGTTGGTGGCAACTGACACGCCCTAAAGTCGGGCAACGGCACCGCCCACAACGTCGGCTGCGCCATCGCTTCTGTTTCAGCAAAGGCTCCCTGTGCAATTTCCCAACGGCATCACCCTGTTCGAGCGCGGCTGGCTGTCTTCCAACAACATCCTGATCCGTGGCCAGCGCGGCTGCGCGCTGATCGACAGCGGCTACGCCACGCACGCCCGCCAGACCCTGACGCTGGTGGCCAGCGCCCTGCAAGGCCAACCGCTTGACCTGCTGCTCAACACCCATCTGCACAGCGACCACTGCGGCGGCAATGCCGCGTTGCAGGCGCACTTCCCCGGCCTGCAAACCCTGATCCCGCCCGGCCATGCCCGCTATGTGCAGCCGTGGAATCCGGTCGCCTTGTCCTACGCGCCCACCGGGCAAATCTGCCCGCCATTCAGCTACAGCGCCACGCTGCAGCCCAACACGGAAATTGCCTTGGGCGACCAGCTTTGGCAAATTCACGCGGCACCCGGGCACGACCCCCATTCGGTAATCCTGTTCGAGCCACAGAGCCGCCTGCTGATTTCTGCCGATGCGCTATGGAAAAACGGCTTTGGCGTGGTGTTTCCAGAGCTCGACGGCCTGGATGCCTTTACCGAGGTGGCGCAAACCCTGAATGCGATCGAGGCGCTGAGCCCAACCACCGTCATTCCCGGCCATGGCGCTGCATTCACCGATGTGGCCGAGGCCCTGGCGCGGGCGCACCGGCGCCTCGACAGCTTTGCCCAAGCGCCGCAAAAGCACCGCCGTTATGCGGCCAAAGTGCTGCTCAAATTCAAATTGCTCGAAGTCCAGCGCATCGCGCAAACCGACTTGCTGCAGTGGGCACAGGCAACTCCGCTGCTCACTCAAATTTACCAATCGAGCGAGCCGGACGTGCAGCCCTTCGATGCCTGGGTGCTGACCCTGATCGATGAGTTGGTGCGCAGTGGCGCCGCCAGCCGCGACCAGTTAACCCTGTTCAACGACAACCCCGCCTAAAGTTGCAGGCGCTTAAGGCTGGCCATTGCGCACGCCGCAGGCCACGTGGCCTGAGGGCACATGCTGGGCGGCTGATTCGATGTGGCCGGTCTGGTCGTCAAAGAAAAAATCGGGCTCGAACTCGCGAAGGAACTCACCCTTGGCCAGGCCGCCCAAAAACATCGCTTCATCGACCTCGATGTTCCAGTTCATCAGCGTGCGAATGGCGCGTTCGTGCGCCGGTGCGCTGCGCGCGGTGACCAGCGCCGTGCGAATGCGCATGGTCGGCGTGCCCGCCTGCTGCAACCGCTGCAAAGCAAACAACAGCGGTTTGAACGGGCCATCGGGCAGCGGCAGCGCAGCCTTTTCAATCTCGTGCTGCTGAAAGGCCTGCAGGCCTTGCGTTTGATAGACCCGCTCTGCCTCGTCGCTGAACAACACCGCATCGCCGTCGAAAGCAATGCGCACCTCGAACGGGTGGGCATCGCTGGCATGCACCGAGCGCGGGTACACCTGCGCTGCCGGCACGCCCGCAGCCAGCGCGGCGCGCACGTCGCTCAAGTGGGCGCTCAAAAACAGGTTGGCGTGCAGCGGCTTGAGGTAGCGCCAGGGCGCCTCGCCGCGGGTAAAGCTGCCGCGCTCGATGGCCAACCCGTAATGCTGTGCCGAGCGGAACACCCGCATGCCCGACACCGGGTCGTTGCGCGACAAGACCACCACCTCGACTGGTTGAAGGGGGCCTGTGCTTGGCATCGCTCCGTCCTGGCTTTGTGGGGCGGACTTTAGTCCGCCATGGTCGACTGAAGTCGACCCCACAGCAGGCCCTGCGGTTGAGGAGGCATTGAACGCCAGCAGTTTTTGCACCAGTGAAAACGCCACGCCGGGTTTGGCGGGAATGTCGAGCCGCTGGAGTTGCAGCGCCATGTAGGCGCGGTCGTCGCCCTGCTCGAAGACCTCGTTTTCTTCTTCAAAATCGAACAGCGCGCGGCTCGAAATGGCCACCACCAGTTTGCCGTCAAGGGTCAGTGCCATCGAAACTCCTAATCAGTTAGGGTCAGAGCACGTCGCTGCGCGAGTGGTCTGACCCGCGAAGTATCACGCTTGCAAAAACATCTGGTACACCGGATTGGCGGTTTCTTCCACGTAGGGGTAGCCCAGCGTGGACAGGAACTTGTCGAACGCCTTGCTGTCCTTGGGCGGCACCTGCAAGCCCACCAAAATACGGCCGTAGTCGGCACCCTGGTTGCGGTAATGGAACAGGCTGATGTTCCAACCCGGGCGCATCAGGCTCAAAAATTTCAACAGCGCGCCGGGCCGCTCGGGGAACACAAAGCGCAGTAAGCGCTCCTCCTGGGCCAGGCTTGAGTGCCCGCCGACCATGTGTCGGATGTGCTCCTTGGCCAGTTCGTCGTGGGTCAGGTCGAGCGCACCAAAGCCGTTCTTGCCGAGGTGCGCGGCAATCTTGCCGGATTCGCCCTTGGTCGCGGTAGTCAGCCCGACAAACACATGGGCTTTTTGCGAGTCGCTGATGCGGTAATTAAATTCGGTCACGTTGCGCGACGTTTTAGCGCCGCCAAAGCTGGGCAGGTCGCCAATCAGCTCGCAAAAGCGCCGGAAGCTGCCGCGCTCCTCGGGAATGGTGACGGCAAACAGTGCCTCGCGCTCCTCGCCCACTTCGGCGCGTTCGGCAACAAAGCGCAGGCGGTCGAAGTTCATGTTGGCACCGCACAAAATGGCGGCATAAGTTTCGCCTTTGGTCTTGTGCTTGGCCACGTACTGCTTGACCGCCGCCACCGCCAGCGCACCAGCGGGCTCGACGATGCTGCGGGTGTCAACAAACACGTCCTTGATGGCCGCGCACACCGCGTCGGTATTGACCAGCATGTAGTCGTCCACCAAATGGCTGGCAATGCGGAAGGTCTCCTCGCCCACCAGTTTCACCGCCGTGCCGTCCGAGAACAGGCCAACGTCAGCCAGGGTCACACGCTCTTTGGCGGCCACTGACTGCGTCATGGCATCGGAGTCGTTCATTTGCACGCCGATCACCTTGATTTCTGGGCGCAAGGCCTTGATGTAATTGGCCACGCCGCTGATCAGGCCGCCGCCGCCAATGGCAACAAACACGGCGTCGAGCCTGCCCTGGTGCTGGCGCAGCATTTCCATGGCAATGGTGCCCTGGCCGGCAATCACATCGGGGTCGTCAAACGGATGGACAAAAGTCAGGCCCTCTTTTTTCTCCAGCGCCACCGCGTGCCCATAGGCGTCGGAGTAGCTGTCGCCAAACAGCACGACCTCACCGCCAAAGCCGCGCACGGCATCAACCTTGAGCCGCGGCGTGGTGGTGGGCATGACGATCACGGCGCGGCAGCCCAGGCGCCGGGCGCTCAAGGCCACGCCTTGCGCGTGGTTGCCGGCTGAGGCACAAATCACGCCTTGCTTGAGTTGGTCCGGGCTCAAATGCGCCATCTTGTTGTAAGCGCCGCGCAGCTTGAAACTGTGCACCGGTTGCTGGTCTTCGCGCTTGAGCAGCACGGTGTTGTTCAGGCGCGCGCTCAAGGACGGCGCAACCTCCAGCGCCGACTCCACAGCCACATCGTAAACACGGGCGGTCAGGATCTTGATCAGATAGTCGGCGGGGCTTAATGGGAGAGTTTTCATAGGGTGCCAATGATAAGGGCTCGCAAAGCGCCGTCCGCCGCGACAAACGGCGGCAAAAAGCGACAATCGCGGCTCTTGAAACTTGAAGGAACCCTGAACATGGAATGCACAGTGAGTTGGACCGGCGCTTTAGGTACGCGCTCAGGCATGGGTTTTGTGGCCGAAACCGGCAGCGGCCACACGCTGGTGATGGATGGCGCGCCCGATGCCGCCAAGCCCGAAAACGGCGGCCAGAACCTGGCGCCGCGCCCGATGGAAACGTTGCTGGCCGGTGCTGGCGGCTGCACCGCCTATGACGTGGTGCTGATCCTGAAACGTGGCCGCCACGACGTGCGCGGCTGCACGGTCAAGCTCGACGCCGAGCGCGCTGACGTTGACCCCAAGGTGTTCAACAAAATCAACATGCATTTCACCGTGACCGGCAAGGGCGTGCCGGCTGCCGCAGTTGAGCGCGCCATTGCCATGAGCCACGACAAATACTGCTCTGCCAGCGTCATGCTGGGCAAAACGGCAGAAATTACGACCAGCTTTGAGTTCGTCGAGATTTAAGATGGATGAACTCGTCACCAACCGGGGCTTGCCTCCGCCCTGGCACCTCTGAAAACCGACATGGCTGTCCTCAAGACCGAAGCGTCTCAAATCAAATGGATGCTGGGCTTTGTGATTGGCGGAGTGATTGCCATTTTGGCTCGGCTGCTCAGCCAATAAGTTCCTAGACGCGGTGCGCAACCGTCGTCATGACCTTGGCAACAGCGGCCATCAGGCCTTTGACTGGCAGCGGCAAATCAATGGCACCCAGTTCTTTGGCGTTGAGCGCATGGCGCGCCTCGTCGTCCTTCATTTGCGCCACGATGGCGCGCGAGGCATGGTCGCCGGCCGGCAGGCGGCTCAGGTGGCTGTCCAGATGCGCCTCCACCTGGTTTTCGGTTTCCACCACAAACCCCAAGCTCACCTTGTCGCCCAGTTTGCCCGCCAGCAGGCCGATGCCAAAGGCGCCGGCGTACCAAAGCGGGTTGAGCAATGAAGGCCGGTCGCCCAGTTCTTTCAGGCGTTGTTCGGTCCAGGCCAGGTGATTGGTTTCCTCGGCGCTGGCTTGTTGAAAATGGGCGCGCAGCGCCTCGTTGCTGGTGGCAAATGCCTGCGCTGTGTAGAGCGCCTGGGCGCAGACCTCGCCCACATGGTTGACGCGCATCAGCGCACCGGCTTCCTTTTTCTCAAGCTCCGAAAGTTCAGTGGCGTCGCCCGCCACGGTGGGGCAGGCCTGGGCGCCCCGATGCTGGGCAAATACCGTGCGCAAGGCGTCATCCACAGTGCTTAAAAAACGGTCCATCATGGCGATTCCAATTCTTCTGATTAAGGTTTTACCTGCCCTTTAGCAGGGATTTCTCACGTCGCATTGTAATTTTTTGCGCTATATTGCCAATCATGAAGTCAAATTTGTCCTTGCCCGAGGCATCGGTGACTGAGCTTCAGTCGGTGCTACAGCGCCACGGCGGCAACGCGCACGCTTTGGTGCAAATCCTGCGCGAGTTTCAGGATATTCATGGTTGGTTGCCGCGCCCTGCCCTGCAACAAATGGCCAAAGCCTTGGATTTGACGCTCGCCCAGGTGCAGGGCGTGGCCGACTTTTACCGCTTTTTTCACACCCAGCCGGTGGGCGCCTACCGCGTGCTGTTCAGCGACAACATCACCGACCGCATGCTGGGCAGCGAAGCCTTGTTGCGCCAATTGTGCGGCCTACTCAATGTCGCCCCCGACCAAACTCGCGCCGATGGCTTGGTGAGCATCGCCACCACCTCGTGCACTGGCCTGTGCGACCAGGGCCCGGCGGCGCTCATCAACCACCACCAGGTCGTTACCCGGCTGACCCCGCAGCGCATTGCGCAGATGGCCGAATTGATCGAGCAGCACGTGCCGCCCGCGCAATGGCCGTCTGAATGGTCGCAAGTAGACGATCAGATTTGCCTGGCCGATGTCAAGCTGGGCGTGCAACCGGCCCCAGGTACCGCAATTGCAGCGGCCCTGGCGCGCTCGCCTCAGGTGATGATCGACGACCTCAAACGTTCCAAATTGCGCGGCCGCGGCGGCGCCGGTTATGCCACCGGCACCAAATGGCAACTGTGCCGCAACGCCATCGGCGCCGCACATTACGTGGTCTGCAACGCCGACGAAGGCGAGCCCGGCACCTTCAAGGACCGGGTGCTGCTGACGAGTTATGCCGACACCCTGTTCGAGGGCATGACCATCGCGGCTTGGGCGATCGGCGCCAAAAAAGGGCTGGTCTACCTGCGCGGCGAATACCGTTACCTGCTGGAAACCTTGCAAGCCGTTTTGCAGCGCCGACGCGAACAAGGGCTGTTGGGCACCTCGATTCAGGGCAAGGCCGGCTTTGACTTCGACATCACCATTCATGTGGGCGCCGGGGCTTATGTGTGCGGCGAAGAGTCAGCCCTGATCGAGTCGCTCGAAGGCAAGCGTGGCGTGCCGCGCATTCGCCCGCCATTCCCGGTCGAGCATGGCTACCTGGGCCAGCCCACCACCGTCAACAACGTGGAAACCTTTTGCGCCGTGACGCACATTGCCGTGCACGGCGGCGCCTGGTGGGCCGCCATTGGAACCCTGCAATCAACCGGCACCAAAATCCATTCGGTGTCTGGCGACTGCGCGCGCCCCGGCATTTACGAGTACCCGTTCGGCACCCGCATCGGGCGCATTCTGGAAGACTGTGGCGCGCGCGACACGCAGGCAGTGCAGGTGGGCGGGCCGTCGGGCGTTTGCTTGTCGGCCTCGGAATTTGGCCGACGCATTGGTTTTGAAGACGTGCCCACGGCGGGCGCCTTCATGGTGTTCGACCGCAGCCGCGACCTGTTTGAGGTAGCCCGCAACTTTGCCCACTTTTTTGCTCACGAGAGCTGCGGCTTTTGCACGCCGTGCCGGGTCGGCACCAAACTGGTAGTGCGCCAGATGGACAAGCTCAAGCGCGGTTACGGGTCGAGTGCCGACATTCAGGTGCTTTACGAACTCGACAAACTGATGCACGGCGCCACCCACTGCGGCCTGGGCGCTGCGGCATGCAACCCGCTGCGCGACACCATCGCCAAGTTTCGCCCGGCCTACGAGCAGCACTTGAAGTCGCTGCACTTTGTCGCCGGCTTTGACATGGACGCCGAGCTCTCGCAGGCCCGGCGCGCCACGGGACGCAACGACAGCGGCGCGCATCTGGAGAATTTTGAATGATGACCGACACCCGCATCGACGCGCTGAGCCCAGGCACCTTCGCGCTGGATGGCCAGGAAGTTGAGTTCGGCCCGGGCGACAGCATTTTGCAAGCGGCCCGTCGCGCCGGGCATTACATTCCGCACCTGTGCTGGCACCCTGACTTTGCCGCGCACGGCTCATGCCGACTGTGCACCGTCAAGGTCAACGGCCGCAGCGGTGCGGCCTGCACCATTCAGGCAGCCAGCGGACAAGACGTGCAAAGCGACACCCCCGAGCTCAACGCCCAGCGCAAAACGCTGCTGCAAATGCTGTTTATCGAAGGCAACCACTTTTGCCCGTCGTGTGAAAAAAGCGGCAGCTGCCTGCTGCAGGCCACGGCCTACCAGATGGGCATGGACGGCCCGCACTTTGAAGAGTTCTACCCCAACCGCAGGGTCGATGCCAGCCACCCCGAGCTGCTGCTCGACCTGAACCGCTGCATTTTGTGCGGCTTGTGCGTGCGCGCCAGCGCGCAAGAAGGCAAGCACGTGTTTGCCATGGGCGGGCGCGGCATCACGAGCCACTTGCTGGTCAACAGCGACAGCGGCCAACTGGCTGACAGCACCATCAGCGCCACTGATGATGCTGCCAGCATTTGCCCGGTGGGCGCGATATTGCCGAAACGGCGCGGTTTTGTCATTCCGATCGGCCAGCGCCGCTTTGACAGCCACCCGGTATCGCAGGAGGACGCGACATGAATCCCCTGGAAAACAATGCACCGCCGCTGCACGCGCCGCGCAAGCTCAAGGTGGCCACGGTGTCGCTGGCGGGCTGTTTTGGCTGCCACATGTCTTTGCTCGACATTGATGAGCGCCTGCTGGAGCTGCTGGAACACGTCGAGTTCGACCGCTCGCCGCTGACCGACATCAAGACCATCGGCCGCTGCGACATCGGCCTGATCGAGGGCGGCCTGTGCAACGCCGAAAACGTGCAGGTGCTGCGCGAGTTCCGCACGCACTGCAAGACGCTGGTGGCGGTGGGCGCCTGCGCCATCAACGGCGGCCTGCCGGCGCAGCGCAACCAGCTCGACGTGGGCAAGATGATGTGCGATGTGTATTGCAGCCAAAACGGCACGGTAGCCGGCAGCCAGGTGCCCAACGACCCCGAACTTCCGCTACCACTGAACCACGTGCACCCGATCCACGAGGTGGTGCATGTGGACTACTTTTTGCCCGGTTGCCCGCCCAGCGCCGACGCCATCTGGTCTTTTCTGAACGATTTGCTGGCTGGCCGCACGCCGCATTTGGGGCATGGGCTCATTCACTATGACTGACAGTTTTGGGCTTGTTGTAGGCTTTTTGTGGGGTCGACTTCAGTCGACCATGTCAGACTAAAGTCTGCCCCCACAAAGTCGGCAATGACAGGTCATCTTATTTACAAAAGGACTAGTCCATGACTTTTCCACTTGAAACCGCCGCCCGCCCCGAAACCCTGCGCCGGGTCGCCATTGACCCGGTGTCGCGTGTCGAGGGGCACGGCAAGGTGACGCTGCTGCTCGATGCCGACAACCACATCGAGCAGGTGCGGCTGCACATTGTCGAGTTCCGGGGCTTCGAGAAATTCATCGAGGGCCGCCCCTACTGGGAAGTGCCGGTGATGGTGCAGCGCCTGTGCGGCATCTGCCCGGTGTCGCACCACCTGGCGGCGTCCAAGGCGTTTGACCGCGTCATCGGCGCCGCACCAGTGAGCGCCAGCGCCAACGCGGTGCGCCGGCTGATGCACTACGGGCAAATTTTGCAATCCCACGCGCTGCACTTTTTTCACCTATCGTCGCCCGATTTGTTGTTTGGCTTTGATTCCGAAGTGGCCAAACGCAACATCGTGGGGGTGGCGCAGGCGCACCCCGAGATCGCCAAAAAAGGCATTTTGCTGCGCAAGTTCGGCCAGGAAGTCATCCGCATCACCGCCGGCAAACGCATCCACGGCACCGGCGCGGTGCCGGGCGGCATCAACAAGCTGGTTACTGCGGAAGAACGCAACAGCCTACAGCGCGACTTGCCGCAAATGCTGCAATGGGCACAAGATGCAGTGGACATTGCCAAGCAGTTGCATGCACAAAACCCGGCGCTGTACAACAGCTTTGGCAGCTTTCGCTCCAAGCTGATGTCGCTGGTGCGTCGTGATGGCGCCATGGATTTGTACGATGGCGTGCTGCGCGTGCGCGATGAAGACGGGCACATTTTGTTTGACCAGATCGACGACCAGCGCTACCTGGAGCTGATTGAAGAAGAAGTGCGCCCCTGGAGCTACATGAAGTTCCCGTACCTGCGCAGCCTGGGCGCGCAACTGGGCTGGTACCGCGTGGGGCCGCTGGCACGGGTGCAAAACTGCGACTTCATTCCCAGCGCCCTTGCTGAAACCGAGCGCCAGGCCTTTGTTGCCTGGGGCCAGGGCGAGCCGGTGCACGCCACGCTGGCCTACCACTGGGCGCGCATGATCGAGATGCTGCACGCGGTGGAAGTGGTCGCCGAACTGCTGGCAGACCCGGCGCTGCTCTCGGGCGACCTGCTCACCAGCGGCGTGCGCCAGCGCCACGGCGTGGGCATGATCGAAGCGCCGCGCGGCACGCTCATCCACGACTATGAAGTGGGCGACGATGACCTGGTTACGCGCTGCAACCTGATCGTGTCGACCACCCACAACAACCAGGCCATGAACGAATCTGTGCGCGCGGTGGCGCGCGATTACCTGGACGGCCAGGTGCTCACCGAAGGCCTGCTCAACCACATCGAAGTCGCCATTCGCGCCTACGACCCATGCCTTTCTTGCGCCACCCACGCACTGGGCCAGATGCCGCTGGAGGTGACGCTGCTGGCAGCTGATGGCACGGTGCTGGACCATGTGCTGAAATCGTCCGATGGTGGCTGATTTTGGTTTTGTGACTTGCTGTGGGGTCGACTGAAGTCGACCCCACAAGCACGCCAATGACCACCCCACTGCTGGTGCTGGCCTGGGGCAATCTGAGCCGCGGCGACGATGCGCTTGGCCCCCTGTGCGTGGCTGCCCTGCGCGAGCAACTGCCCGACTTTTTACAAGAACAGGTGGCGTTTCTGGACGACTACCAGTTGCAGATAGAGCACGCGCTGGACCTGGTGGACCGTCAACGCGTGCTTTTTATTGATGCCAGCCTGAACTGCACGGCACCGTTTCAGGTGAGCCAACCCAAGCCCGCGCGGGACACCAGTTTCACCAGCCACGCGCTGTCGCCGCAGGCCTTGCTGCAGGTGTACCAAGACCTGCAGGGCGTGCCGCCACCGCCCTGCACTATGCTGGCAATACGCGGCGATCAATTTGAATTGGGGCAAGCGCCCGGCGCGCAGGCGCTGGCGCATCTGGCAAGCGCAGTCAAGTGGGCCAGACAGTGGTTGCTGGACAGCCAACCAGGCGACGCCTGATCAACCCAGCGCGTCATTCACCTGTTCATGAAACTCGGCCAGATGCTCGGCCGCCTGTACCTCGCGCGGCACGGCGTCGCGGATGGAAAACACACCCATGATCTTGTTGCCTTCGGTAACGATGGGCAGATGCCGAAAACCGCGCTCAATCATCAGCAGCACGGCATCGGCCACCTTGGTCTCAGGCACCACACAGTGCGGGCTGCGCGTCATGATGTCGGCCACCGTGGTGGTGGCCGGGTCGAGCGACTTGGCCAGCAAGCGGGTCATCAGGTCACGCTCGGTGACGATGCCGAGCAAAGCGTTGGTGGTGTCGATGACCAGCACACTGCCGCAGTTGGCGCGGGTCATCACGCAAGCAGCGGTGTAAACCGTGGCGGTGGGCACCACGCTCACCACATGACGCTGCGCCATCGATTGAAATACGGTACGTTCGGGCATTGCTGACTCCTTGGGGTGGTGGTGTTAACGCAGGGCCGCGTTGATTTTGTCAAGCGCACTGGCACCTGGGCAAAGTTGCTGCACCCCCAGGGTGTTGAGCGGCCGCGCGGCGGTGTTGAGTGAGGTATGCAGGTCGGTGGGCAGCGGGTCAAGGTAAAGCAAGCCGGTGACCACCTCACCGCGCGCCGCGTGGCTGTTCATGTAGCTCATGGCCGCGTAGCGATCGGTGGGGTCGTAGTCAGCGTGCAATTTGCGCAAGCGCAACACCGAGCCGTCATGCTGCTCGACCTCGAGCACTTCACCCGGCGCATGCTGGGTGGCGGTTTCCTGGCCGGGCGTGATGAAGTCGATCACGCTGACCGATTCATCGTGCTGGCGCACGTATTCGTAGCTCTTGGTGCTGCCGGCGTGGTTGTTGAACGTCACGCAGGGGCTGATGACGTCGATGAAAGCGGCACCGCCGTGCGCCAGCGCGCCCTTGATCAACGGCACCAGTTGCGCCTTGTCGCCCGAGAAGCTGCGCGCCACATAGGTGGCACCCAGTTGCAGCGCAATACCGACCAGATCGACCGGGCTGTCGGTGTTGATGACACCTTTTTTGCTCTTGGAGCCGCGGTCTGCCGTGGCCGAAAACTGTCCCTTGGTCAGGCCGTAAACGCCGTTATTCATCACAATGTAGGCCATGTTGACGCCGCGGCGCATGGCGTTGGCAAACTGCCCCAGACCAATGGAAGCTGAGTCGCCGTCGCCCGACACACCCAAATACATCAGCTCGCGGTTGGCCAGGTTAGCGCCGGTGAGCACGCTGGGCATGCGCCCATGCACGGTGTTGAAGCCATGCGACGCACCCAAAAAATAGGTGGGCGCCTTGGAACTACAGCCAATGCCCGAGAGCTTGGCGACGCGGTGCGGCTCAATGTCAAGCTCCCAGCAGGCCTGGATGATGGCTGCCGAAATGGAGTCATGACCACAACCGGCGCACAGCGTCGAGACCGGGCCTTCGTAGTCGCGCCGGGTGTAGCCAACCTTGTTCTTGGTCAGCGTGGGGTGGTGCAACCGGGGTTTGGCAAGGTAGGTCATACAGTCTCCTTCAAAAGCGCCAGCTTGGCAGCAATCGCGCTCACGATAAAGCGCGCCGTGATTGGCGTGCCGTCATAGTGCAGCACTTTAGTCAATTGTTTGGGGTTGGCGTCAAGCTCGTTGATCAACAGGGTGCGCATTTGCGCGTCGCGGTTTTGCTCCACCACGAACACCGTGTCGTGCTCAGCCAAAAAGGTTTCTACCGATTTGGGGAACGGGTAGGCCAGCAGCCGCATGCCATCGACATGAATGCCGTCTTCGTCCAACACATCCAGCGCTTCGCGCATGGCAGGCGTGGTGGAACCAAAATAAATGGCGCCGATGCGCGTGGGCTCGGCCGCTTTGTGCACGATAGGCTGCGGCACCAGGTTGGCGGCTGTCTTGAACTTTTTCAGTAGCCGCTCCATGTTGTAGATGTAGTCCGGCCCGCGTTCCGAGTAGCGCGCGTAGGCATCTTTGGAGGTACCGCGGGTGAAGTACGAGCCCTTGGTGGGGTGCGTGCCGGGGTAGGTGCGCCACGGAATGCCGTCGCCATCGACGTCGTTGTAGCGGCCGAAGTCTTTGCCGGCTTCCAGGTCGGCAGCGGTCATGACCTTACCGCGGTCGTAGGCGCGCGCATCGTCCCAGACAAACGGTTTGCACAGGCGCTGGTTCATGCCGATGTCGAGGTCGCTCATGACAAAAATGGGCGTTTGCAGCCGGTCGGCCAGGTCCAGCGCGGCCGCAGCGTGTTCAAAACACTCGTGCGGGTCTTGCGGGAACAGCATCACATGCTTGGTGTCGCCGTGCGAGGCGTAGGCGCAACTCAGCAGGTCTGACTGCTGGGTGCGGGTTGGCATGCCAGTGCTGGGGCCACCGCGCTGGATGTTGATCAGCGTGACCGGAATCTCGGCAAAGTAAGCCAGGCCAATGAACTCGGTCATCAGCGAAATACCGGCGCCCGACGTGGCGGTAAAGGCCCGTGCGCCGTTCCAGCCCGCGCCAATGGCCATGCCGATCGAGGCCAACTCGTCTTCGGCCTGCACGATGGCAAAGTTGTGCTGGCCGGTGCTTTCATCCACACGGAACTTGTCGCAGTATTTTTGAAAGTTTTCCGGCACCGAAGACGATGGCGTGATCGGGTACCAGGCGGCCACCGTGGCACCGCCATACACGCAACCCAGCGCCATGGCACTGTTGCCGTCGGTGAAAATCTGGTCGCCGATCTTGTCGGATTTGCGCACCTGAAGGCCCAGCGGATACGCAATGTGCTGCTTGATGTAGTCGCGGCCCAGGTTGATCGCCTGCAAGTTGGAAGCCAGCAAGCGCTCCTTGCCCTTGAACTGCTCGGCAAACAGCTTTTCAAACACCGATGCATCCATGCCCAGCAGCACCGACAACGCGCCCACGTAAATGATGTTCTTGAACAGCTGGCGCTGGCGCGGGTCGGTGTAGGTGGCGTTGGTGATTTCGGTCAGCGGCACGCCAATGACGGTAATGTCCTTGCGGAACCTGGACTCAGGGATCGGCCGGGTGCTGTCATAAAACAGGTAGCCGCCGGGCTCGATCTCGGCCACGTCGGCGTCCCAGGTTTGCGGGTTCATGGCCACCATCATGTCGACACCACCGCGGCGGCCGTGATAGCCCTTTTCGCACACCCGGGCCTCGTACCAGGTCGGCATGCCCTGAATGTTGCTGGGAAAAATGTTGCGCGGGCTCACCGGCACGCCCATGCGCATCACCGCCTTTGCAAACAGCTCGTTGGCACTGGCCGAGCCCGAGCCGTTGATGTTGGCAAACTTGATGACGAAATCGTTGATGGCTTCAATGGGCTTCATGCGGCCTCCGTGACATTGGTGTGTGCTGCGGCCGATTTGGTGTCGCGTGCGCGCGGCCCGGCTTGCGTGGTGTTGAGCAAAAATTTCTGCATGTCCCAGGCGCCTGTGGGGCAGCGCTCGGCGCAAAAACCGCAGTGCAGGCAGACGTCTTCATCTTTCACCATAACGCGGCCGGTTTTGAGTTCGCCCGACACATACAGGTCTTGCCCCGTATGCTCGGCCGGCGCCTTCAGGCGCGTGCGCAGGTCGACCTCTTCGCCGTTGTTGGTGAAGGTGATGCAGTCCATCGGGCAAATGTCCACGCAGGCATCGCATTCGATGCACAGGTTGCCCTTGAACACGGTTTGCACGTCGCAGTTCAGGCAGCGACTGGCTTCCTTGAAGGCGGTGGCGGCATCAAAACCCAATTCAACCTCGACCTTGATGCTGGCCAGGGCTTTTTCGGCCGTGGTCCATGGCACTTTGAAGCGCACGTCGTTGGAGATATCGTTTTTGTAGCTCCACTCATGAATACCCATTTTTTGCGACATCAAATTAACCATTGGGTCCGGGCGCTGTGTCACGTCTTCGCCGTGCAGTAGCCGGTCGATCGACACCGCCGCCTCATGCCCGTGGGCCACGGCGGTGATGATGTTCTTGGGGCCGTAGGCCGAGTCGCCGCCAAAAAACACGTTAGGCAAAGTCGATTGAAACGTGCCATCAGTCAGCACCGGCAGGCCCCATTTGTCAAATTCGATGCCAATGTCGCGCTCGATCCAGTTGAATGAATTTTCCTGGCCAACGGCAATCAGCACCTCGTCGCAAGGCACCAACACATCGGGCTCGCCGGTCGGAATCAGGCTGCGCCGACCCTTGGCGTCGTATTCGGCGCGCACGATCTCGAACGTCATGCCGGTCAACTTGCCGTTGTCATGCTCGAACGATTTGGGCACGTGGTAGTTGAGGATTGGAATGCCCTCGTGCGCCGCGTCTTCTTTTTCCCAGGGCGAGGCTTTCATTTCTTCGAAGCCGCTACGCACGATCACTTTCACATCCTTGCCGCCCATGCGCCGTGCCGAACGGCAGCAGTCCATGGCGGTATTGCCGCCGCCCAACACAATCACGCGCTCGGCGGTGGTGGTGATGTGGCCAAACGACACCGACATCAGCCAGTCGATGCCGATGTGAATATGCGCCGCCGCCTCTTTGCGCCCAGGTGCGTCGAGGTCGCGGCCGCGCGGTGCGCCGCTGCCGACAAATACTGCGTCATAACCCTGGCCCAGCAGCGCCTTGAGCGACTCAATGCGCTGCCCGGGCTTGAAGTCAACACCCAGGTCCAGGATGTAGCCGGTTTCTTCGTCCAGCACCGACTCGGGCAGGCGAAACTTGGGGATTTGGGTGCGCACAAAGCCGCCGGCCTTGCGCTCGCCCTCGAACACGGTCACGGCGTAGCCTTGCGTCACCAGGTCGCGCGCCACCGTGAGCGATGCCGGCCCGGCACCCACGCAGGCCACGCGCTTGCCGTTGGGCGGCAACACCGTGGGCATGCGCGCCTTGACGTCGTCCTTGAAGTCAGCCGCCACCCGTTTCAGGCGGCAAATAGCCACCGGTTCAGGCTTGGCGCCGTTGTTTTCCTCGACGCGACCACGCCGACAGGCTGGCTCGCACGGGCGGTCGCAGGTGCGACCCAAAACACCCGGAAACACATTGCTCACCCAGTTGATCATGTAGGCGTCGCTGTAGCGCCCCTGACCAATCAGGCGGATGTATTCGGGAACGGGGGTGTGGGCCGGGCAGGCCCATTGGCAATCAACGACCTTGTGGAAATAGGCCGGGTTGGTGATGTTGGTAGCTTGCAAAGTTGTCTCCTTGCCCTGCAAACGCTTGCAAAATGTTGCTGCAGGTGAGTTGGGCATCCTACGCTCAACGGCTGCACTGATAAAGCCTTCAAATCGGTGAATTGCCATTTTGCTGATCCAGATCAAAAAAGAATCAGGGGTCAAAAATCGGCATGAAACTTGATTTGCCTCAAACATGCGCAGTGACTCGCCGCCAAAATCGACAAAACCATCCCAGGACCCACCATGAAAACCATTAAGCAAATTGACCGATTCAAAGCCCTCGACACCTGCCACCAGCAAATGCACCAGCAGTTGGCTGAACTGGCCGATTTGCTGGAACGGTTCGAAACCGGCAGCGAAAGCCCGCACACCCGTCAAAAAGCCAAAACCATCGAGGCCTTTTTTTCTGAAGTGGCCCGCCCGCACCATGCGGAAGAAGAAAAAATGGTGTTCCCCGACCTGCTGCTCAGCAGCAACGCCGAACTGGTGCAGGCCGTGCAAACCCTACAGCAGGACCACCGCTGGATCGAGCAAAACTGGCTCGAACTCGCCCCCATGCTGCGCGCCATTGCCCAGGGCGAAGACTGGGTGGACATGGCCGAACTCAAGCACAACGCCGAAGTGTTCGTCAGCCTGTGCCACGACCACATCGTGCTCGAAGAATCCCTGATCTACCCCGAAGCCAAGGCGCGCCTGGCCGATGAGCTGGCCAGCCGGGCCAAGCGGCTGGCGCAGTAGGCTGTGTGATTATTGCGCCGCATGCTGTGGATTGGCAGTTTGGCGGATGTCGAAATTCGAACTATATTTAGCCGAACAGATCAAGCCAATCTCATACCTCAAATCCAACGCCGCAGATATCGTCAAGAATTTTGCAACCAATCCGGAAACCATCATCATCACCCAAAATGGTGAGGCAAAGATGGTGGTCGATGCCAACCAGTGTTGCACTCAGCCATCACTTCGAAAACTTTGTTCGGGCACAAGTTGACTCTGGTCCGCGAGTTGCGCAATCAGTGCATCAAGATCACGCAGACACTCCAAGGATATCGGTCGTCCCTTTTAATTTCGCAAGTCTGGTTTGACGTGGCATTCGCGATAACCTGCCCAGTCGCCGCTCAGGTCGTGGTCACGGCATTTGACGTCAAGTGGTTGATCAGTCACCAGCGCCACAAGAACAGGCAGGAGATCGCCATCGAGCGTGGCGCGGTGCTAGCCTTTGACTTCGCGCTTGTAATCGCGTTTAAAAGATGAAGCGCGATCAATCGTCCGCATGCAGGTCTGCCATCAGATCGTCAACGCTGGCGAAACGCTTGCCCTTGCCCGCCTCAAGCTCAGTAATGGCTTTGCGGGTGGCGGCATTGGGCACCTTTACCTCGAAAGGCAATCGACGCTCATCGGCGACGCGCAGCAACATCAAGCGGATAGCGTCAGAAATGGTCAGACCCATTGACTGCAATGCATCGGTGGCGCGCTCCTTGGTGGCGGTGTCGATGCGGGCGCGGACATAGGTATCGGCATTAGCCATGGCAAATTTCCTCAGGTCTGTTTAGAAACCACAAATTGTAGTTACGGTGCGACTACAAAAACTCGTCGTTCAGTATGACACTTCCTGCATTGCGCAACGGACACTCTATACCGCAGCTGGAGCCAATAGTCAGGTGAATGGCCGTGACAATAAGAGAGGCCAACCCAATGGGGTGAATAATTTTCCATAATTTAAACAGGTAGTTTATAATTTTTCCTAAAATTTCATAATTGAGAGCTACCACCATGCAACGTACTGAAGTTTTTCACCGCGAGGAACTCGCAAAACGACTGGCAGACGATCTTATGTCTGAAGAAGGTGCCTCGGGTCTGTTTATAACGGGACCCAGGCGCACCGGAAAGAGTACCTTTATCAGGGAAGATCTGATTCCGGTTCTAAAGAAAAAATACGCATCGGAAGTTGTGTACGCTGATCTTTGGGAAGACCGGGCAGCGAACCCTGGTGATGTCATTGTTTCAGCCATCAAAGCCCAGTTACTCCAGTACGACGGATTCATTCTTAAAGCTGCCGGAGGTGTTGGCCTGGACAGATTCAAGGTGGGGGGTTTAGAAATGTCTCTAGACAACATCGGCATTGGTAAAGGCGAGACGTTGTCGAAAGCACTGACCATGCTTGCTGCCGCATCAAAAAAACCAGTGACATTGATCATTGATGAAGCGCAGCAGACGCAAGTCACAGAAGAGGGTCGTCAAGCCTTGTATGCGTTAAAAGCAGCCCGCGACTCCATGAATTCCACAGCGGGTGCAGGATTCCGTTTGCTTGCCACAGGATCTAATTCTGACAAGCTCGCTTCGTTAGTTGAAGACAAGGATCAAGCGTTTTATCAAGCGCCGCTCATGCCTCTGCCAACGCTGGGCAAAGACTATTTACAGTGGTTTCGAAACAAGCAGAACTTCGAACCTAAACCAAGTATTGAGGCAATGATTGAGGCATTCGATCACTGCAATCACCGACCAGAGCCATTAAGAGCAGTTTTTAAGGCACTTAAATACAAGACAGATGTCACGCCAGAGGATATTGATGAGGTCTTCATGAGCATGGTTGCGTCCTCACTGGCGAGCGCTAAAGCCAACTTTCTTCAGCAAGTCAATGGACTAAATCCTTTGGACCTGGCTGCATTAAAAGTAATGGCAAGGGATGATAAGAAATTTTCTCCGTACTCCAAAACATCCTTTGCAGATTACAAGGCATTTATTTTTGCCCAAACTGGGGAAATGCCTGAAGCTATTCCTCAATCATCTGTACAGCAGGCGTTAGAGCGCTTGCGTGGAGAGAAGTTTGTTTGGCGCGCTGGAAGAGGCGCTTATCTGATTGAGGACACTCAACATGCTGTTTGGATGAAAGAGGTTGTGGAGCAGAGTGTTGATGATGTCGATCGAGCTCGTAGAGAAATTAATGCAAGAGTTGCTACCTCTTGAAACCCGCACACCCATTGGGTTTGCGAGGTTTCTTGGGCCAACAGCGTGGTAAAACTCGCACGCACAAAAAAAGCCCCTCGCGGGGCTTTTTACTGGAGCCAGGGCAGCGCCCGGTGTCAGAAGCGGTGACGAATACCGAAAGCCAGGCCGGTGGAATCGGTGCCAGCGCTTTCTGTCACGCCCCCGAGGTAGCCATTGCCACCCGGTGCGACCTGCGCGTTGGCACTGTTGTCGAAACGAACCACCACAGCGCTCAGATCGGTGCGCTTGGACAACGCATAGGTGTAGGCCGCGCCATAGGACCTAAGGTCAGCATTGGCCGGGCGCTTGTCGTTGTACTGGTTAAAGGCCACGGAAATGGTGTGTGGCCCGGTCACGTTGCGGTAGCCAATGTGGTACAGCATGCCGTCTTGCTTGAAGGCTTCAATAAATTTTGATTCCACCAAATTCGCAAAAGGGAGTCTCGGATCAGACGGCCCACCAGTGGCGATCAAGTCCGATATCACAGACAAATCAGCCGGATTGTCATCCTTGATCTTTGCCACCAAGGTACTGAGTTTGCTGCTGCCCATATTCATGGACGCACCCAAAACCGTTGTCGTCAGAGATTTTTCGCCGAGTTCATTGTTTTTGGTGTTGTAACCCATCCCAACCGAGAAGGCATCGGTTTTGTAAGCCACGTTGATACCAAGCAAACGGCCAGCACTGTTATCGCCAGCCACCTCGCCAGGCGCGTACATCAAGGCGCCCGAAATGCCATCCTTGACGATGCGATAGGCCAACGAGTTGGAATTTCGAATTTCAAACACAGCCGGGAACTGCACAATCTGCCCCGCAGACAACGCCGATTGCGTTTCCATAATGTCGAAGGTTCCAAAGGTTTCATAAGCAGGCGTGTACTGACGCCCAGCCAACACAGCGCCAAAGGGTGTCACCAAACCGACCCAGGCCTGGCGGTCAAATGCCCGGTTACCGTTGACACCCACATTTACGCCAAACTCGCTGGCTATCGCCAAATCAACAGCACGGACGGTTCCAAGCATCGTGCCATTTGGGAATTGAGCGTCAGTCAAACCTGTCAGTCCGCGAAACTGCGCATCAGTTGGCAATCCCAAGCTGGAAGGACTCGAAAATCTATCAGACAACTGGCTGCCAGAAATGGGCCGGCTGCTGTTGGCGCCCGTATCTGCCTCCACGCGCGATTCCAGCGTAAAGATGGCCTTGTAGCCGCCACCCATATCCTCATTGCCCTTGATGCCCCAGCGCGAGCCTTCCATGATGCCGCTGGCAATTTGCGTCACCGTACCAGCCTTCAAACCGCTGACCGAGGTGATGCCGACGTCCGCCAGGCCGTACAGCGTGACACCGCGTGGGGGGACTTGCGCTTGCGCCAGACCGGCGCAGCACAGGGCACTGGCCAGTGCCACATGACGCAAACCAAACAATGCACCCAATTCGTGCTTTTCACCACAAGGGTTTTCCCTGATTTGTTGCAACGCGAGGCATCGGGCGCGCACCTGCCATGGAATCCAGCCCAAAACTTCGGCACTGCGAGCGAAGCGAAGCAGTCCATCCCTTTACGGGCTGTGCACATCGCAGCATGGCCCGCCCCACCCATGAACTGTCATGCCAGGCTGCCCGTTGGCTGAGTTGGCAGGGTCGTTGTCGTACAGTTGCAACAAAACTGGCTTAAAGAGGCACGTTATTTGCATTCAACCCACCCTGTTGGTGCTTTAACAGCGCCTTCATGGTGAAATCAGTCATGTGAAGTTTTTTCGCTGTTTCAAAACTCACCATAAATGGTGTTTTGATTTTTTAACTTTAGGAGTTTTCATGAAAAAAAGTTTAGTTGCTTTGGCAGTTCTCGCTGCTTCGGGTGCATCTTTTGCACAATCTAGCGTGACGTTGTATGGTATTGCTGATATCTGGCTCGGCAGTGTAAGAACCGATGACGGTGTGACCAGCCAGACCCAAACCAAGGTTGACAGCGGCGGCGTGAACACGTCGCGTTGGGGCATCAAGGGTTCTGAAGACCTGGGCGGCGGTTTGTCGGCCGTCTTCAAGCTGGAACAAGGTTTTAAACTTGACACCGGCGCTGGTGATACGGCTGGTCAAGCATTTTCCCGCCAGGCCTACGTTGGTTTCGCCGGCGGTTTTGGTGAAGTCGCAGTTGGCAAGGTCTGGAGTGCTTATGACGACGTGAGCGGCGCTTCGAACGCCATGTTTGACTCGGGTGCTTTGGCACCCATGTATGCCGTGTTTCAGAGCACCAATTACTTTGATCGCCCGGCCAATGGTTTCCGTTACACCTCACCAGAGATGGGTGGCTTTACAGGTGCCGTAAGCTACAGCCTGGACGAAGACGTGGTGGGTGCTACATCCATTGCCAGCTTGGCCTTGTCGTATGCTGCTGGTCCTTTGGCTGTGCAACTGGGTTACCAAGATGAAGACATCAACGGTGTCGCCGATGACACAAAGTACCTGCGTTTAGGCGGCACTTATGACTTCGGCGTGGCCGTCGCCAAATTGACCTACGGCAAAGTAACTGATATCGGCAATGTCAATGGCGACGACGCTGACGAATACCAAGTTGGTGTTGACGTGCCCGTTGGCGCTGCCATCGTGGTGTCCGCCAGCTACGCCAGGTCTGAAGATGACAAGGATGTTGGCTATGAGTCCACTCGTGATGGCTATGGCATAGGCGCCACTTACACCCTTTCCAAGCGCACCTTCCTGTACGGCGGTTACACATACAGCAGCGCTACGCAACAAGCCGCTGACGATGCAACCTCCAGCGCCTTTGCTGTTGGCGTGCAACACCGCTTCTAATCACATTGCCAGCTCTGGAGCCTGATCGGGCTTCAGTCGCTGCGCACACTTGAAAAAAGCCACCTTCGGGTGGCTTTTTTTTGCTTCAACGCTCGCCCACCGCAGGGTTCAAAAAAAAATTGTCACGTTTTTG
>Ga0210053_1000340_pt1 | contig 46207 bp, 40 predicted proteins | sample CryGeymeta201512_FD_185467 | JGI IMG/M metagenome (GOLD analysis project Ga0210053, IMG submission 185467) | Groundwater microbial communities from Crystal Geyser aquifers in Utah, USA - Crystal Geyser metaG 2015-12 (SPAdes) (version 2) | ecosystem: Environmental > Aquatic > Deep subsurface >... | reverse complement strand
CCGAGCGAATTTCTACCTTGCTGGCGATCCATGCGGCACAGCGCCGCGCCATGTCTTTTTGCTGCAAGCGGTTAGACAGGGTCAGACCCTCATCTTCCATTTTGAAGGCTTTTTTATCGGTCTTGTCAGGGTCAAGCGACGCAATGAAGCGGGGTTCACCAAACAAAAATTGCAGCGAGTCGATGCTATCAAGCTGCTGGCTCAAGGCTTCATAGGCATAAATGGTGAAGTAGGCCGAGACGATCGACAGCCTGCTGTTGGCTGAAACTTTGGCTTGCAAAAAATCGGCAACCCGACCGCGCTGGCGGTTGTCTTTGATACCGTGAGGAGTTGTTGTGGTGGGTGATGTCATGGCGGCCTCTCTGGGCATCCATTATGAAGTCAGCCCTTTCAACGTTAGCATCGATAGCCCTAAGCTTGATACCCAAAAACTGCCATGCCCCACCGCAGCCCGCGCGCTTTACTCACCCCCGCCATGCACGGCGTGCTTGACCGCATGGCACGTGCCGGGCAAGTGCCGTTGCATGCGCTTACGCCGCAGCAGGCTCGCGCCGCTTATGAGGTCAATGCCGGGGTGCTGGACGTGCCCTCTGTGGCGCTGCACCGGGTGGAAAGTTTCACCGTGCCCACGCGCGACGGGTTTGATTTGCCGGTACGCCTGTATGCCCCCACTGCGGGCGTGTTGCCGGTGCTGGTGTACCTGCACGGTGGCGGTTTCACCATTGGCAGCATCGCCACGCATGAGGTGTTGTGCCGTCACTTGAGCCACCTGGCGCAGTGTGCGGTGCTGTCAGTGGGTTATCGGTTGGCGCCGGAGCACCGTTTTCCGACGGCGTTTGAAGATGCCTGGGATGCTGTGCATTGGGTGGCGACGCAAGGTGCAGCCAAACAGCTTGATTCGACCCGCATCGCGGTGGGTGGTGACAGTGCGGGAGGCACACTGGCTGCGGCTTGTGCCCTGCAGGCGCGTGATCTGGGTTTGGATTTGAAATTGCAACTGCTTTTTTACCCCGGTACCACAGCGCATGCTGACACCGCGTCGCACAAGACTTTTGCCCATGGTTTTGTGCTGGAGGCTTCGCACATTGCTTACTTTTTTGACCTCTATATTCCCAGCCCAGCCGATCGTGAAGACTGGCGTTTTGCACCCTTGTTGGCAAGCGACGCAGACGGCGTAGCACCAGCCTGGTTCGGTTTGGCCGAATGTGATCCGCTGGTGGACGAAGGGGTGGCTTATGCCGACAAGCTGCGCACTGCCGGGGTGGCAGTTGACCTTGAGATTTACCGGGGTGTCACACACGAGTTCATCAAAATGGGCCGAGCCCTTGCCGAGGCGCGCCGCGCCCACCTGGACGCTGCCCGCGCCCTGCGCCAGGCGTTTGGATTTTGAGTGCCTTCGGGGATGTCTTTTGAGGTGATGCCTCTAAGGTCGACCCGGGTTGGTGTGTGGATATTAGGGTAAACCCTTATAATTAAGCCCTATCCACACGAAAGGGACTCACCATGTCCACCTTGATAGAGTTCATCAAAGCTCTGATTCCCGGTTTCCAAAGTCAAAAACAACTCGATGAGGCCTATCTGGCTGAATCTGCCGACGTATACGACCTGGAGCGCCGTATGCGCGACATTGACTTGACCTCTCGCAACAACGCCAAAAACCTGGTTTTTGGCACCATGATGCCTTGAGTCAACCCATGACTACTACCATTCCTACCCCCAACCCGGAGTTGACCAAAGTCGTCAACAGCTTCAAGCATTCGGCGGCACTGGCGCAAGCCCTGCCATTTGACATGGCGCGCGAGCAATATGCCAAGGCGGTTCAGGCCGGGTTGCTGCGGCGCTCGATGCTGGACTGGGCCAAGTTTGAACAGCACCTGCATTTGTTGGAGCAGGTCACGCTGGGCCCTCTGGCGCGCCGGGTATAGCCGATTTTTTTGATTTCATTGCGTTTTACACTTGTGAAAAGAAAGGCATAGGCGCAGGATGGCGCTGTTCGCAATCCAGCGGATAGTTCAATGTCAATACCCATTTCTCCTGAACGTGAACACCTGATTCGCGAACTGTTTGAAGCGTACATCGAGATGTACGCCGGCCGAGATGACCGTCTGACTGAGCATTTCAGCACCAACTTCAGCGGCTACACCGGAAGTGGTGATTTTTTGGTCAAAGACCGGCAAGCCTGGCAAAAAATCACCCGTCAGGATTTTGCGCAAGTGCCCCACCGCATTCGTATCGAAATGCTGGATTTGTCCATGCAGGACATCAGCCCCGAGGTGGTGATTGCCACGGGGTTTTTCCATATCCATTTACCTGTTCCTGATCATGTGCTGTCGGCAGAGGTGGCACGCCTGGTGCTGGTGTTTCGGTTGGAAAGTGAACAGTGGAAAATTGTGCACAGCGGTATTTCCATCCCCTACAACCTGGCGCAAGTGGGCGAGGTCTATCCGCTGACCAATCTGCTGGAACGCAATAAGACACTCGAAGCATTGGTGGATGAACGTACCCAGGCTCTGCACGCCAGTGAAGCTTTGTACCGATCTCTTACCGAAGACACGCAGGATGTCATCTGGAGGACGGATCGCCATCTTTTTGTCACTTACATCAGCCCGGCCGATGAACGCTTGCGTGGTTTCACGGCGGATGAAGTTGTTGGGCATCATGTGTTTGAGATGTTCACCAAAGAGAGTGTGGAACTTGTCAAATCCATCATGCACCAGGCCCAGCAAGCCCGGCAAGCAGGCCGTCTGAGCCCGTTTGTGAAGTTCGAAGTGCAACACCGTTGCAAAGATGGACGCCTTTTATGGGGTGAAGTGCTGTCACGCCCAGAGTTGGATGGGCAGGGAGTGATTGTGGCTTACCACGGCATCACCCGTGAAACCACCGAGCGTAAACGCCTTCAGGATGAAGTGCACCAGCTGGCGTTTTTTGATCCATTGACCAAATTAGCCAATCGCCGCTTGCTCCATGACCGACTCAGTCAGGCGCTGGCAGCGGATCAACGTTCGGCCTGCTTTAGCGCGTTGATGTTTCTTGACCTGGATAATTTCAAACCGCTGAATGATTTGCATGGTCACGCGGTGGGTGATTTGCTGCTGATAGAAGTGGCCAGTCGTCTGCTCGCTTGCGTGCGCCAGGTGGACACGGTGTCACGTTTTGGGGGGGATGAATTTGTGGTGTTGCTGGGCGAGTTGAATACCCATCAGCTGGCATCCATTCAACAGGCACGTCTACTGGCTGAAAAAATCCGGCTCAAACTCGCTGAGCCCTACTTGCTTACGGTGGATGATCGTGCGCCCCAACGAACCGTGACGCATCGTTGTTCAGCCAGCATTGGTTTTGTGGTTTTTAACGGCAGCAACGCGGTTTTGAGTGAAGTACTCAAAGCGGCCGATACGGCGATGTACCGCGCCAAAGAGGCTGGGCGCAATACGGTTTATTTTGACGAAGCCAACCCGCTAATGACACCGCTGGATCAGACACCGCTGGATCAAATGTCGGCCAGCAACGGGTAGGGCGCGGGCAATAAGGCCAGCAACGGACCGTCCGCTTGACCCACACGCACACCACCGGCATCAAAAGCGCTGATCTGCATCGACACAATGGCATCGCAACCGCCGTTGGGTGCGCTAGCCGCTTGCACCACCACGCCGCAGGGCTGGCTGGCATCTTCAGCGGCAAATAATTCGTCACCCGCGTTCAAAATTGCGTCTGCATGCGCCAGGTAGGCTCGACGTTTCAGCGTGCCACGAAACTGGCTGCGCGCCACCACCTCCTGCCCTGGGTAACAGCCTTTCTTGAAATTGACCCCGCCCACCGACTCATAGTTGAGCATTTGCGGCACCAACATTTCAAAAATCGGTTGGGTCACGGTAGCAATGCCACTGCGCACCTCGCCCCAAGCCCACTGCGCCTCGGTCATGGGTGCGCCAACCGGTGCGGGAGCATCGACGGGGCACACCCACAGTGCGCGGGGTACGTCATCAGCAGGGTAGAGCGCGATCAAAGATGCAGCTTCAAAATCAGTCTTAGCCCATATAGAACCTGGGTCAGTAGCTATGCTTTTTGAGGCATTCAATGCAGCTTCCCCGGCCAGTCCGTAGATGGCAAATTCCGAGCTGGCATCGCTGAGTTTGAGTTTGGCGCGCATCACAAACATGCTCAGGCGTTTCAAAGTGGTGGCCAGCAGGTCGGCGCTGCACAACAGCAGCAGGTCGGTCGGGCTGCGCTTGAAGCCGATAAAGCTGGCTTGCAAGCGCCCTTTGGCGTTGCAAAACCCGGCCAGGCGCGCCTCAGACAAGCCCAGCAAAGCAAAATCGTTGGTCAATTGGCCGTGCAAAAACTTGGCGGCATCCTCGCCCTGCGCACGAATCAGCCCTGAGTGTGTCAGCCGGGCTACGCCTTCAAGTGGGTACGTCATGGCTGAATTATCATGCGCAGTTCAATTTGAGTAAGGTTATAGGGTTGTGCGTAAATTGTTGATTTGGATGGTGCTGCTGACGCTGGCCTTTGGTGGTTGGGCGGTGTGGTGGGTGAACCAACCCCTGAGCTTGACGGCTGCCACGTTGGACTTGTCGGTGGAACCTGGAACGCCCCCGCGCGGTGTGGTGCAGGACGCGGTCGAAAGTGGGGTGCAAACCTCGCCCGCGCTGCTGTACTGGTGGTTTCGCTTGTCGGGCCAGGCGCGCCAAATCAAGGCGGGTAATTACGAGCTGCAAACCGGTTTGACCCCGCTGGGCCTGCTGGCCAAGCTCACACGGGGCGAAGAAGCCCTGCGCTCGGTCACGCTGGTGGAAGGCTGGACATTCAAACAAGTCCGCGCCGCGCTCTCAAAGGAAGAGCACCTTGCGCAAGATACAAAAGGGCTAGAGGCTGATTTGATCATGCAAAAGCTGGGCCAGCCGGCGCATCACCCCGAAGGCCGCTTCTACCCCGACACTTACACCTACGCTAAGGGCAGCAGCGACCTGAAAGTGTTGCAGCGCGCCCTGCGTGCCATGGATCTCCACCTGCAACAGGCCTGGAGCCAGCGCGCCGCCAACTCGCCGCTCAAGTCGCCCGACGAGCTGCTGACCCTGGCCAGCATTGTTGAAAAAGAAACCGGCAGCGCCAGTGACCGGCCGCTGGTGGCGGCGGTGTTCAACAACCGTTTGCGCATGGGCATGCTGTTGCAAACCGATCCAACGGTGATCTACGGCCTGGGCGACAGGTTTGACGGCAACTTACGCCGACGCGATTTGCTGGCCGACACGCCCTGGAACACCTATACCCGTTCCGGTCTGCCACCCACGCCGATTGCCATGCCTGGCAAAGCTTCTCTGTTGGCAGCAGCCAACCCGGCCACCAGCCGGGCGCTTTACTTTGTGGCCCGGGGTGACGGCAGCAGCCAGTTCAGCGACAACCTCGACGCGCACAATCGGGCGGTCAACAAATACCAACGCGGCCAATGATTCATGACACTCGGACTTTTCATCACTTTTGAGGGCATTGACGGTGCCGGCAAATCGACCCACATCGATGCGTTGGCGCAGGCTTTTCGGGCGCAGGGGCGCAGCCTCACCTTGACCCGTGAACCCGGTGGTACGCCGCTGGCCGAAAAACTGCGCGCCCTGGTGCTCAATGACCCCATGGATGCCATGACCGAGGCGCTGCTGGTGTTTGCCGCCAGGCGCGACCATCTGCAACAGGTGATCGAACCCGCGCTGGCGCGTGGCGAGGTGGTGCTGTGCGACCGCTTCACCGATGCCACCTTTGCTTACCAGGGCGGAGGACGCGGTTTTGATCTGAAAACACTCTCTTTTTTAGAGCATCTTGTCCAGTCAAAGCAAGGGCTAGAAGGGCATTTTGTTCGTCAACCTGATATGACCCTCTGGTTTGATCTGGCCCCAGACATTGCGGCGCAGCGCCTCGCAGGCGCGCGTGTGCCAGACAAGTTTGAGGCCCAGCCGGTCGAGTTTTTTGCCCGCGTGCGTGCCGGCTATCAGGCGCGCTTTGCCGCGCAGCCGCAGCGCTTTGCCCGCATCGACGCTGACCAAAGCCGTGACGCGGTGTGGCAAGACGTGTTTGACACGCTGCTGCGCAAAGGCTGGCTGCATGAAGGTGCTAACCCATGAGCGCAGCAGACACCGTCACAGCCCTAGGGCCTGCGCCCTGGATTGCAAGCCAAACCCAGGCCTTGCTGGCGCAGCGCGGCCACGCCTGGCTGCTGGCCGGGCCGTCGGGTCTGGGGCAATACGAGCTGGCAATGGCGCTGGTGCGCGCCTGGTTATGTGAACACGCCACAGCGCAGGGCGCTTGCGGCCACTGCGGCAGTTGCCATGCCATAGAGGTGCGTGCCCACGCCGACCTGTGCGTGCTGATGCCTGAGACGGTGATGCTGGAGCTGGCCTGGCCCTTGAGTGAAAAAGCGCAGGACGAAATTGACGGCAAAAAGCGCAAACCCAGCAAGGAAATCCGCGTCGAAGCGATGCGCGATGCGGTCGAATTCGCCCAGCGCACCAGCGCCCGGGGCCGGGGCAAGGCGGTGCTGGTGTTTCCGGCCGAGCGCATGAACGTCTACACCGCCAATGCGCTGCTCAAAACCTTGGAAGAACCTGCCGGCGACGTGAAATTTGTGTTGGCCACCGATGCCGCGCACCAGTTGCTGCCCACCATTCGCAGCCGCTGCCTGGACCACACCATGGTTTGGCCAGACCAGGGCAATGCCATGACATGGCTGGTGGCGCAGGGCGTGCCTGAGCCACAAGCTGCCGTCATGCTGCGGGCTGCAGGTGGCCGCCCGCTGGACGCTTTGCAGTTTGCGCCCATCAGCGCGCTCTGGCCACGCCTGCCGCGGGCGGTGCAATGTGGTGACGTGGGCGTGTTCAAGGACTGGACTCCAGCACAAACGCTGGATGCCCTACACAAACTTTGCCACGACTTGTTGGCTCAGCACAGCGGGGCGATGCCGCGTTTTTTTGAGTCGGCTGATCTGCCCAAAGTGGGCAACTGGCGGGGTTTGACCACCTGGTCTAAAAGCCTCTCACAGGCCATGAAAACGGTAGAACACCCGTTCAATGCCGGGTTGATGTTGGAAGCCTTGGTCAGCCAGGCGCAATTGGCTCTAAACTCCAAAATATGACAGATCAGTCCCGCAGCCCTTCAGACAAACATGCTACTCGCGCAGGTGCACCGCGCCCCAGTGTCATTCAACTGGCCATCAAGGAAAAATCAGCCCTGTACGCGGCCTATATTCCTATTTTTGGCACCGGCGGCATGTTCATCCCGACCCAGCGTGACTACCGTCTGGGGGATGCCATCTACGTGCTGATCTCTTTGCCCGACGACACCCAGCGTTACCCGGTGGCCGGTAAGGTGGCTTGGGTTACACCGCCCAAAGCCAGTCAGAACCGTACCCAGGGGGTGGGGGTGGTGTTTCCTGATGACGAAAAAACCCGCGCCCTGAAACTCAAAATTGAAGAAATTCTGGGGGTGCATTTGTCCTCAGACCGATCTACCCAAACCATTTAAACCCGCGTCATAACGCGCTGGTATGTCGTTTCTTTTGCCATGTTCACCGATTCGCATTGCCATTTGAATTTTCCCGAGCTGTATGCCGATCTGCCCGCCATCCGCCTGGCTATGGCGCAGGCCAGCGTAACCCGCGCCCTGTGCATCAGCACCACCTTGGAAGAGTTTGGGGCGGTGCACCAGTTGGCGCTGGACTTTGACAATTTTTGGGCCACCGTGGGCGTGCACCCGGACAATGAAGGCGTGCGTGAGCCCGACATGGCCGAGCTGGTGCAGCTGGGCTCGTTGCCACGGGTGGTGGGCGTGGGCGAAACCGGGCTGGACTACTACCGCCTCAATGGCCGCAGCGTGGCCGACATGGCATGGCAACGGGAGCGCTTTCGCACCCACATCCGCGCCGCGCGGCAATTGGGCAAACCGCTGGTGATTCACACCCGGCAGGCTTCGCAAGACACCTTGGCGGTGTTGCGTGAGGAAGGTGAAGACGGCAGCCGTGGAAGTGTGGGTGGCGTGTTTCATTGCTTCACCGAGGATGAGGCGGTGGCACGGCAGGCGCTGGAGATGGGTTTTTATATTTCGTTTTCAGGTATTTTGACTTTCAAGAGCGCCCAGAACCTGCGTGAGGTGGCGGCGGTTGTGCCGCTGGATCGACTGCTGATCGAGACCGATAGCCCCTATCTGGCTCCGATGCCCTACCGTGGCAAAACCAACAACCCGTCTTACGTGCCGCTGGTGGCGGCTCAGTTGGCGCACATCAAACACTTGCCGGTGCAAGCCATTGCCCGGGCCACCAGCGACAACTTTGACCGTTTGTTCAGTGGCGTGCTGCACTGATTTTTTCTTGCTATGCGATTACATTTCATCAAAAACCTGTTGGCGTTGCTGGTGTTGCTGGTGTTGCTGCTAGGGGCGGCGGCGGCTCAGGCGGGCTCGTTTGATGATTTTTTTTCCGCCATCACCCAGGACGACGAAGCCAAAGTGGTGACCCTGTTGCTGCGCGGGTTTGATGCCAACACCGTTGATGCCCAGGGCAACTCCGGGTTGCTGCTGGCTGCCAAGTTGTCTTCCGTCAAGGTGGCCACGGTGCTGCTCACCTTGTCCAATGCCAAGGCAGAAGTGCGCAACGCTGCCGATGAAAGCCCGCTGATGCTGGCCGCCCTTAAAGGCGAGCTGAAATTGTGCGAGTTGTTGATCAAAAAAGGGGCCGATGTCAACAAACCCGGCTGGGCTCCCTTGCATTACGCGGCCACCAATGGCCAGATGGAAGTGATCCAGTTGCTGCTGGACGAAAACGCCTACATTGATGCCGCATCCCCCAACGGCACCACGCCGCTGATGATGGCCGCGCATTACGGCAGCGAATCGGCGCTCAAGCTGCTGCTGGAGGCGGGGGCTGATCCGCTGCTGAAAAACGACCAGGGTTTGACTGCGTTTGATTTTGCCAACAGCGCCAGTCGAAAGGCCTCTGCGGCGCTTATTTCAGCCGCCATTCGGGCGCATCAGCCCAAAGGCAGCTGGTAAAAATTGCGTTTGCGCTTGACCTGAAACAACGACCACTGCCGCCAAAAATGGCGTCTCGTAGGGTCGACTTCAGTCGGCCATGGCGGGTTGAAACCCGCCCTACGTAGGCCGCACATGCTTCATGCTTTGGGGTGTCTTTGTTGAACTTGGGCGCTTAAGCTAAATGCGTTGCAATTGGGTCATCAGTGTCTTGGCCAGCAACGGTCCAAAGTGTTCAATTTCAGCCAACGGCGCGTAGCCATAGCCAATCACCAGGCCCTTGAGGTCTTGGCGGTTGAGGCAGTATTTTGACAGGGGTCGCACCAGTAAACCAAGATGTTGCAAGTGTTGCGCTAGTGCTTGGTCGTTCAGGTTGTCAGGCAAACGCATGCACAGGTGCAACCCCTGTTCTGCACCGGTGATGCGAGCCTGTTCGCCCAGGCAGGGTTGCAAGGCCGCCAGCAGGCATTGCCGACGTTCGCCGTAACTTTGCCGGGCTTTGCGCAGGGCGCTGGCAAAGTGTCCCATGTCAATGAACTCCGCCAAGGCGGCCTGCACCGGCATCTGACCCGGGCGGTTCAGGTCGTAATGGGCTCGCTTGAAGGCCGCCGCCAGGTTTTTGGGCACCACCATGTAGCCCAGCTTCAGGCCGGGATACAGCACTTTGGAAAATGACCCCAGGTAGATCACCTGGCCTTGCGTGTCGAGCCCGGCCAGTGACGAGATGGGCGGGCCGCTGAAGCGGAATTCGCTGTCGTAGTCGTCTTCCAGCACCCAGGCTTTGTGGCTGCGAGCCAGCGCCAGCAGCTGCTGGCGGCGCTCCAGACTCATCACCGCCCCGGTGGGGTATTGGTGCGAGGGGGTGAGGTAAATCAGTTTGGGGGGCGTGGCCTGGTCGGCGGCCTGCGGCGCAATCCCTTGGCCGTCCACCGCAATGCCGTGCAGTGACAAGCCGGTGGCCATGAAGGCCTTGACGGCACCCCAGTAGGCCGGGTCTTCCAGCCACACCGTGTCTTGCGGGTCGGCCAGCAATTGGGCGCAAAGCCCCAGCGACTCTTGCGTACCGCTGGTGACGATGACCTGGTCGATGTCCACCGGCACGCTGCGGAACACGCGCAGGTAGTCGGTGATGGCACGCCGCAGCGGGCCGTAGCCACCGGCCGAGCTGTAGTCCAGCATGTCGGGGTAGGTCATGCGCCAGTGTTTGTTTTGCAGGCGCTGCCACAGCGCCAGCGGGAAAGCACTGAAGTCGGCAATGCCGGGGGTAAAGGGTTGCACCTCCAGGTCGGCGGCACAAAAGGTGTCGCTCAAGGCCTGGCCGCGTTGCGACAATTTCTCTGGTTGTGCGCAGGCGCTGCGACCCTGGGCTTTGAAAACTTGGGGCAGATCGTGGTGGACGTAGGTGCCGCTGCCGACCCGGCTGTCCAGGTAGCCTTCTACCGACAGCTGGTTCAACGCGGCCACCACGGTGTTGCGCGACATGTTCAGGTCGTGCATCAGGTCTCGGCTGGAGGGCAGACGCTCGCCCGCCTGCACCTTGCCGTTCAGGATAGTGCGCCGCAGGGCTTCGTAGAGCTGGCGGTGCAGGGGCAATTTGCCGTGCGCTGCGAGTCGGTGGATTTCAGTCAGGAGCAGTTCAGATAGCATGTGATCAGCTGGTGTCTAATTGGCACCTCATGTTTGCCGTAAGTGGCTCTGATTGTGAACCAATTTAACCTTCACAATGGGTCATGAGCAAACGGGGTGGCACGGCACAGTTCGATGCCCTGGTTTGATCTGGAGAACAACATGCAAGACAAGAAAACAATGAATTTCAACGACTTGGAGCAATGGCTCAACGAGCGTCGTGTGACCGAAGTGGAGTGCCTGGTACCTGACTTGACCGGCGTGGCACGCGGCAAAATTTTGCCCCGTGCCAAGTTCACCGAAGACCGGGGCATGCGCTTGCCACAAGCGATTGTGGCTATGGGTGTAACGGGTGAGTTCCCTGAAAGTGGGCCGTATTACGACGTGGTGGATCCCACTGACAAAGACATGCAGTTGCGTCCCGACCCCAATACGGTTCGCATCGTGCCTTGGGCTACTGACCCGACGGCTCAGGTGATTCATGATTGTTTTGACCACGAAGGCAATCTGGTGCCGTATGCCCCGCGCAGCGTGTTGCGTCGGGTGTGTGAGTTGTATGCGGCAGAAGGCCTGCAACCCATCGTGGCTCCAGAGCTGGAGTTTTACCTGACCGCCCGCAACACCGACCCCAACACGCTGCTTAAAGCCCCAATTGGTCGCAGCGGCCGCAGCGAAACCTCACGCCAGGCCTACAGCATTGATGCAGTTAATGAATTTGACCCGTTGTTTGAAGAAATTTACGATTTCTCAGACAAGATGGAGCTCAACGTTGACACGCTGATTCACGAGGTGGGTGCTGGCCAGATGGAGATCAACTTCTTTCATGCCGAGCCGCTTGGTCTGGCCGATGAAGTGTTCTTCTTCAAGCGCACCGTGCGTGAGTCGGCTTTGCGCCACGACATGTACGCCACCTTCATGGCCAAGCCGATTGCCGGCGAGCCGGGCAGCGCCATGCACGTGCACCAGAGTTTGCTGGATGTGGCCACGGGCAAAAATGTGTTCAGCAAGCCCGATGGCACACCGTCCGAGATGTTCATGCATTTCATTGGTGGTTTGCAGCGCTACATACCGGCGGCGATGGTGCTGGTGGCGCCATATGTCAACAGCTACCGCCGCCTGTCACGCAACACCGCGGCACCAATCAACATCGAATGGGGCTATGACAACCGCACCGTGGGCATTCGCTCACCCATCTCAAGCCCGGCCGCGCGGCGGGTGGAAAACCGCGTCATCGGTGCTGATGCGAACCCTTATGTGGCCATGGCGATGACATTGGCTTGTGGCTACCTGGGGATCAAAAACAAAATCAAGCCCAAGGCTGAAATGAAGGGCGATGCCTATTTGTCGCCCTACGCTTTGCCGCGCAGTTTGGGCGAGGCGCTGGACTGGTTGCGCAAAGAGTCCGACTTGCACGAGGTGCTGGGCAAGGAGTTCATCACTGTCTACTCCGAGATCAAAGAGCTTGAGTTTGACGAGTTCATGAAAGTGATCTCGCCTTGGGAACGTGAACATTTGCTATTACATGTATAGCTAATGGCGCTTTATTTATAAGGGCTAGAAGCCTATTTATCTTATAAAAGGACAGAACCCATGAAGGCTGCAATAGCACCGCATCAACTCACCACGCGTGAAATTCAGGATTTGGACAGTGCCCACTTCATTCACCCGTTCACCGACCACGGTGACCTGGCCACGCGTGGCGCACGGGTGATCGTCAAGTCGGAGGGCATTTACATCTGGGATTCAGAGGGCAAGAAAATGCTCGATGCCATGAGCGGCCTGTGGTGTGTCAACGTCGGCTACGGTCGCAAGGAACTGGCCCAAGCGGCGTACGACCAGATGCTGACGCTGCCGTTTTACAACAGCTTTTTCCAGACCACCAATGTGCCTGCGGTCAAGCTGGCGGCCAGGCTGGCATCGCTGGCCCCCAAGGTGGACGGGCGCAGTTTCGAGCACGTGTTTTATTCCAGCAGCGGCAGCGAGAGCAATGACTCCAATGTGCGCATGGTGCGCCGCTATTGGGATTTGCTGGGTCAGCCCCAGCGCAAGGTCATCATCAGCCGTCACAACGCCTACCACGGCAGCACCATGGCGGGCGCGTCATTGGGCGGTATGAGCGGCATGCACGCTCAGGGCGATTTGCCCATTCCCAACATCAAGCACATTGGGCAACCCTACTTTTTTGAAAACGGCAAGCCGGGCGAGACAGCCGACGAATTTGGCTTGCGTGCAGCACGTTGGCTGGAAGAAGAAATTCTGGCCCTGGGCGCAGACAAGGTAGCGGCTTTCATTGCCGAACCGGTGCAAGGGGCTGGTGGCGTGATCATTCCACCGGCCACTTACTGGCCCGAGATTCAGCGCATCGTGGACAAGTACGGCATTTTGCTGATCAGCGACGAGGTGATTTGCGCCTTTGGCCGTCTGGGTCATTGGTTTGCCTATGAAAAATTTGGCTACAAACCCGACTTGGTGACCTTTGCCAAGGCCGTGACCAGCGGCTACATCCCGCTGGGCGGCGTGATGGTGGGCGACCGCGTGGCCAAGGTGCTGATCGAGCAAGGCGGTGAATTCAACCACGGCTACACCTACAGCGGCCATCCGGTGGCCTGTGCGGTGGCGCTGGCCAACCTGGACATCATGGCGGCCGAGCAATTGCCCCAGCGCGTGCATGACGACATCGGCCCGTATCTGGCCAGGGCGTTTGAAAAGGTCGCTGCGCATCCCTTGGTGGGCTTGGCCGAAACCTGTGGTTTTACCGCCGGTTTGGTGCTGGTGAAAAACAAGGCTACCAAAGAACGCTTTGACGAGCACCTGGGCGTGGGCATGATCTGCCGCGGTCATTGTTTTGGCAATGGTCTGATCATGCGTGCGGTGGGGGACCGCATGATCATTGCCCCGCCGTTGATCATGACGCATGCCCAAATTGACGAGATGTTGGCGCTGATCCTTCACTGTTTGGACATGACTGAGCAAGATTTGCACCAAAAAGGTTTGTTTTGAGCGTTTGTACCCATGTTGAACGGGTGCGTTTTTTGCTAACCTTAAAGATGTTTCTGCACTTTCATTAACTTGTTTTTCAAACGGAGTGTTTTCATGATGAAAAAGTACCTTTGGTCATTTGCGCTGTCAGCGATCGTTCTGGCCGGTTGCGGTAAAAAAGAGGAGCCGCCCGCACCTGTGGCCGCGCCTGCGCCAGTAGCGGCCGCACCAGCGCCTGTGCCTGCTGAAGAAAAAGTGCTCAATATTTACAACTGGCCTGACTACATTCCCGAGGGCATGATTGCCGCGTTTGAAAAGGAAACCGGTATCAAGGTCAACTACGACACCTTTGAGACCAATGAAGCCCTGCACGCCAAGCTGGTGGCGGGCAGCACCGGCTACGACATCGTGGTGCCCGGTAGCGTGTTTGCCAAACCGCAAATTGAAGGCGGCATGTTCCAGCCGCTGGACAAAGCCAAGATCAAGAACCTGGCTAACCTGGACGCGCCGATCATGGCCACACTGGCCAAGTTCACCGACCCCGACAACAAATACCTGGTGCCGTGGGCCTGGGGCTTTACCACCGTAGGCATCAACAAGACCAAAGTCGCCAAAGCGCTGGGTAAAACCCCCATGCCAGAAAATGCCTGGGATCTGGTGTTCAAGCCGGAATACACCAGCAAACTCAAGTCTTGTGGCATTGCGTACCTGGATTCGCCCACCGAAATCATCCCAGTGGCGCTGCACTACATCGGCAAGGACGCGTATTCCAACGAGCCTGCTGACTACAAGGCCGCGACCGACATGTTGGCCAAAGTGCGCAAAGACGTGCGCATTTTCAGTTCGACCATGATCGACGACATCGCCGGCGGCAAGGCTTGTGTGGCCATTGGCTGGTCGGGCGACATCAACATTGCAGCGGCGCGTGCTGTGGAAAACAAGTCCAAAGACGAAATTGAAGCGCTGTTGCCGAGCACCGGTGCGTTGATTTTCTTTGACACGATGGCGATCACCAAGGATGCCAAGCATCCCAACAATGCGGCTTTGTTCGTCGACTTCTATCTGCGCGCTGAAAATGCTGCCAAGATGGCCAACGAGATGAACTACCCCACTGCCAACAAGGCGGCCATGGATCAGATCAAGCCGGAGATTGCCGGTAACAAGACCATTTTTGTCGAGGGCGATTACTTTGCCAAGATGATTGCGCCGAGCAGCTTCACCAACGAAGCGCGTGAGGCCATGGCCACGGCTTACAACAGCTTCAAAAAAGGCAAGTAAACCAAAGCTGTTCTAAAGTCATCGGGGCTGTTTGTACACACCGTATGAGCAGCCCTTTTTTATATGTGATGCGATCCAATAAAACAGAGGCTTGACCATGGCGGAACCTGACTCCAAAAAAGACTATCTGGTCACCGAAAAACTGGTCAAACGCTTTGATGAAGCGGTGGCAGTGGATGAGGTTGACCTGTCCATCCGCAAAGGTGAAATTTTTGCCTTGCTGGGCAGCTCGGGCTGTGGCAAATCAACGCTGCTGCGCATGCTGGCCGGGTTTGAAACCCCCACCTCGGGTCGCATTTTGCTGGCCGGGCAGGATGTGGCCACACTGGCTCCGTATGAGCGCCCGTTCAACATGATGTTCCAGAGTTATGCGTTGTTTCCGCACCTGGACATTTGGGAAAACATTGCCTTTGGTTTGAAGCGCGAAGGCTTGCCCAAGGCCGAGCTTGCGCAGCGTGTGGGACAGATGCTGGACCTGGTGCAACTTGGTGCCTACGCCAAACGCAAGCCGCACCAGCTCTCGGGCGGGCAGCAGCAGCGCGTGGCATTGGCGCGCAGTCTGGCCAAAAAGCCCATGGTGCTGCTGCTGGACGAACCGCTGGGCGCGCTGGACAAAAAACTGCGCGAGCAAACCCAGTTTGAACTGGTCAACATCATTGAAAAAGTCGGTGTGACCTGCGTCATGGTGACGCACGACCAGGAAGAAGCCATGACCATGGCCAGCCGCATCGCCGTCATGAGCAAAGGCCGCGTGTTGCAAGTGGGTTCTCCCGAAGAAGTTTATGAGCACCCGGCGAACCGTTTTGTGGCTGACTTCATTGGCAACGTCAACCTGTTTGACGGCAAGATCAGTGTCGACGAGTCAGACCATTGTGCGGTGCAGACCGGTATTGGTGAGGTGCAGGTAGGCCATGGCGTGAGCGGGGCGCTGCACATGCCGGCGGCGATTGCGGTGCGACCAGAAAAAATTGAAATCAACAAACAACGCCCTGATGTCCACCACAACCTGTTCTCCGGGCGTGTCAAGGAAATTGCCTACTTTGGCTCGTACAACACCTACATCGTCAAAGCCAGCGACGGCACCCGTGTGAAGATCACCGAGGCCAACACCTCGCGCCACGAATTGTCTGACATCACCTGGGAAGACGACGTGTACTTCTGGTGGGATGACCGCGCCGGCATTGTGCTGCGCGACTGATATGAAGTACACCCCTGACTCGGCCCTGCGGGGCCTCACCCCCCTCAAGGGAGCAACACCGGCAGCCCGGCAAAGCCGGTTCTGCGGTGTTTCTGGCTTGCACTCTATTTCACGGTGCTTTTCTGGCACTTCGGCTGAGGGTTAATTCATGGCTCTTTTCATTCCCATGCCCGGCAAGCGCTTTGTGATCGGCGTGCCTTATACCTGGCTGGTGCTGTTTTTTCTGCTGCCTTTTTTGATTCTGCTGTACATCAGCTTTGTCGACATGGGCAACGACATTTCGCCGTTCAAGCCAATCTGGGATTCAAGCACCGGCTTGCTCAAGCTAAAGTACGAAAACTACTGGTCCATCTTCCGCGCGGGAGACGGCGGCGCGTTGTTCCAGACGCTCTACATTGAAGCCTATGTGCGCTCGCTGTGGTACGCGCTGTGCACGGCGCTGTTGTGCTTGTTGATCGGCTACCCGTTTTCGTATTTCATCGCCCGCTCCAGCCCCAGCGCGCGTCCGGCCTTGTTGATGATGGTGATGCTGCCGTTCTGGACCTCTTTTTTGCTGCGCGTCTACGCCTGGAAAGGCATTCTGGCTGATCAGGGCGTGGTCAACCAGGTGTTGCTGGCCTTGGGTGTGGTGAATGAGCCGATACAAATGCTCTACACCAATGTCTCGATGCTGGTGGGCATGACCTATGTGTACCTGCCGTTCATGGTGCTGCCCCTGTATGCCAATCTGGTCAAGATGGATTTCAGGCTGTTGGAGGCCGCCCATGACCTGGGTGCATCGCCGTTCAAGGCCTTCTGGCTGGTGACGGTGCCGCTGTCCAAGGCGGGCATCATTGCCGGCTTCATGCTGGTGTTCATCCCGGCGGTGGGTGAGTTTGTGATTCCGTCGCTGTTGGGTGGCCCCGAGAACCTCATGATTGGCCGCGTGGTGTGGGACGAAATGTTCACCAGCAACAACTGGCCGCGCGCCTCGGCGCTGGCGGTGATCATGATCGGTTTGATCGTTGTGCCCCTGGCGGTTTATTACCATTTTTCTGGCGATGCCGCCGAACCAAAGCACTGAGGAGGCACATGAAAAATTTTCTGAACCGCTACTTTGGCAAGGGCTGGCTGGCGCTGACCTATTTGTTTTTGTATGTGCCCCTGATCTTCATGGTGGTGTTTTCGTTCAACAGCACGCGCCAGGATGCCGTGTTCACCGGCTTTTCGCTGCGCTGGTACGAAGCCCTGACCCGTGACAGCAAAATTGTCGACGGCTTCTGGCTCTCGATCCAAGTGGCCACCGCGTCAGGCGTGGCTTCGGCCGTGCTGGCCACCTTTGCGGCTTTTGTGTTGGTACGCTTTCGGCGCTTTCGCGGCCGCACGCTGTTCTCTGGCATGGTCAACGCGCCGTTGGTGATGCCCGAGGTGGTCATTGGCTTGTCCTTGTTGCTGCTCATGGTGGGCATTCAGAACGCGTTTGGTTGGCCGCAGCGCGGCATGCTGACGATTGTGCTCGGGCACACGCTGTTGGGCATGGCCTACGGCATGGTGGTGGTGCAGTCGCGCCTGTTGGAGATGGATCACGCCATTGAAGAAGCCGCCATGGATCTGGGTGCCAAGCCCTTGCAGGTGTTTTTTCTGGTGACGCTGCCCAACATCATGCAGGCGGTCGGCGCGGCCTATTTGCTGGCCTTTACCCTGAGTTTTGACGACGTGGTGATTGCCGAATTTCTGTCCGGCCCCGGGGTCAACACCTTGCCGCAGGTGATTTTTGGCTACGCCCGCCGTGGCATCAACCCCACGATATATGCCGCCGCCACCTTGCTGATCATTTCGGTCACCGCCGTGGTGGTGGGCTACAGCATTTGGGTGGCACGCCAAACCCGCAAGCGTGAGCGCGAGATGGCGGCAGCGGTACGGGCTGAGACCGCGGCTTTACAGGCGGGTTAGATGGATGAGAGCGTTATTTAACCAGACACGGCAGCCGTGACAGCAGAATTGATGCCCTGTGGGATCGTCTTCAATCGACCTCTTTCCCTTGATGATCACAGTGAAGCCCAAGTTGTTTTGGCGATGTGTATTTGAACCCGCAGCGCACGCTGGGTATCTGACTCCGCAAATGTCCCCCGGCTTGGGGCGCAGCCCCAAGCCTCCTCCTTTATTTTGCTGCGTCAGACACCCAACGCACGTTGCTCGACGTTTGTGGCGTTTCTTTTGTCGAAATAGAGTGATTGGCAAAAAATTTAGTCAGACAGCCTCCTAGCCCTTGTATTAGGGATGCGGAAATTGCAAATGTACCGTTTATGGCGAGTGCTGACGGGATGCAGTGCTAGGCGCAAGACGCGCCGTTTAGCTCTGCTAAACAAGTGGATTGAAACGACGCAATGCGCCCTTCAATGCCGCCGGGAAAGGGATATTTAACGTGAAACAACGCTCACAGCCGACAAGAATGGCGTGTCGTAGGGTCAGTCGGCCATGGCGGGTTGAAACCCGCCCTACGCAGGGCAAGCATGTTTCATGCTTTGGGGTGTCCTTGTTGAACATGGGCGTTAACGTGAAACAACGCTCACAGCCGACAAGAATGGCGTGTCGTAGGGTCGACTTCAGTCGGCCATGGCGGGTTGAAACCCGCCTTACGCAGGGCACGCATGTTTCATGCTTTGGGGTGTCCTTGTTGAACATGGGCGTTAGTGGGGTAAGTAGCTATTATTTTTGAAAGTATTAACAATGACACAAGTAGCTTATGACGGACGGGCCTGGATCAATGGCGAGCGCTGTGGCGCACGCAGCGGGCAGGTTTTTGACTGTATTTCACCGGTGGACGGGCGCATATTGGCTGCGGTCGCGCGCTGCGGTCAGGCGGACATTGATGCCGCGGTGGCCGCTGGCCGAGCCGCGTTTGACGACCAGCGCTGGCGTGGCCTGGCTCCAGCGGCGCGCAAGCGCATCATGATCAAGTTTGCCGACCAGTTGCTGGCCCACGCTGACGAGCTGGCGCTGATGGAAACGCTGGACATGGGCAAACCAATTCAGTACGCCCGCAGCGTGGATGTCAACAGCGCAGCCAACTGCCTCCGCTGGTATGGCGAGGCAGTGGACAAAATTTATGACGAGATTGCACCCACCGCGCACACCGCGCTGGCACTCATCACCCGCGAGCCGATGGGTGTAGTGGGCGTGATCGTGCCCTGGAATTACCCCATGATCATGGCCGCCTGGAAGATTGCCCCCGCCTTGGCCGCCGGCAACTCGGTGGTCTTGAAGCCCAGTGAAAAGTCGCCTTTGACGGCGTTGCGCCTTGCTGAATTGGCCTTGGAGGCGGGTATCCCGCCGGGTGTGTTCAACGTGGTGCCAGGTTACGGCTCTGAGGCGGGCAGCCCGCTGGCGTTGCACATGGACGTGGACTGCATCGCGTTCACCGGTTCCACCCGGGTGGGCAAGCAGATTCATGTGATGGCCGGGCAGAGCAACTTGAAGCGCGCCTGGACTGAGCTGGGCGGCAAGTCGCCCAACATCGTGTTTGCCGATTGCCCGGATTTGGACAAGGCGGTGGCAGCATCGGTGGGCAGCATCTTCTTTAACCAAGGTGAAAGTTGCAACGCGCCCTCGCGCCTGTATGTAGAGGCCAGCATTCGCGATGCATTTCTGGAGCGCGCCGTGGCCCTGGCACCGCAGTACTTGCCGGGCAATCCATTGGACAAAGCCACGGTGATGGGCGCGATTGTGGACAGGGTGCAAATGGACAATGTGCTGCGCTACATTGCGTTGGGTAAAAAAGAAGGTGCGGCCTTGTTGGCAGGCGGCGACCAAGCCTTGGTTGACACCGGTGGCTGCTATGTGCAGCCGACGATTTTTGCCGGGGTCACGCCCGAGATGACGATTTGCCGCGAAGAGATTTTTGGCCCGGTGCTGTCCGTCTTGTCCTTTACCGATGCGGCAGAGGTGGTCAAACAAGCCAACGCCAGCGTGTATGGCTTGCAGGCGGCGGTGTGGACGCGCGACATCAACAAAGCGCACGGCGTGGCGCGTGCCCTGCGCGCTGGCACGGTGCATGTGAACCAATATGACGAGGACGACATCACCGTGCCCTTTGGCGGCTACAAACAAAGTGGGGTCGGGCGCGACAAATCGCTGCACGCATTTGACAAATACACCGAGACCAAAACCACCTGGATTCGCATCGATTCCCCGGTGTGAACTGAGCGTTTAACGACTACTTTTTTCATAGCTGCTTGCCCTTTATATACAAGGGCTAGAGGCCAAAATCATCATGAAAAAATATGACACGGTCTTGGCTGACCTGAAAGCCCAGGGCATCCATTCGATCCTGACGCAGTTCTGCGACCTGCATGGTGTGGCCAAGGGCAAACTGGTGCCGCTGGACAACTTGGCAGAGTGGGTGGAGCAGGGCGCTGGATTTGCTGGCTCGAGCATTTGGGGCACCGGCTTGGGTCGGTTTGGCGCGCGCAGCGAATACTACGGACGCGTCCAATTGGAAAGCTTGCGCCCCTTGCCTTTCATGCCCGGCGTGGCCCACGCAGTGTGTGATGGCTTTGCCGGTGGCCAGCCTTTGGCTTCCTGCTCGCGCCAGTTGCTCAAGGCCCAGTTGGCCAAACTCAAGGCGCTTGGACTCACACTTTGGGTGGGCATTGAGCCCGAGTTTTTCTTGTTGCAGCGCGATGCCAGTGGGCAGTGGGGCAGGGCAGATGCACAAGACCAGCTCGACAAACCCTCTTACGACCTGAAAGCCATTTACCGCAACCGCGCGTTTTTGGATGACATGCGGCAAAACCTGAGCGCTTTGGGTTTTGAGTTGCAGCAAATGGACCACGAAGATGCTTGTGGCCAATACGAGATCAACTACCGCTTTGACGATGCCCTGGCTGCCGCCGACCGCTACATGCTGTTCAAAATGACTGCCCATGCGGTGGCCGAGCAGCACGGCAGTGTGTTCAGTTGCATGCCCAAACCGTTTGCTGACGCGCCGGGCAGCGGGCTGCACTTTCACCTGAGCCTGACCGATGCAGACGGCAACGCGGTGTTTCATGCACCAGATGACCCGCTGCACATCAGCCCGGTGGCTTACCAGTTCACAGCGGGGCTGCTGCATCACGCCGATGCGCTGAGCGCCATTTGCGCGCCTACGGTCAACAGCTTCAAACGCTTGGCCCTCAGCCACAGCGCCTCGGGCACCACCTGGGCACCGGTCTGGAAAGCCTACGGCGACAACAACCGCACCTGTTTGGTACGCACCGTGGCCGGGCGATTGGAGTGGCGTTTGCCCGACCCGTCATGCAATGTTTATGCGGCCATCGCTGCCACCCTGGCGGCCGGGCTGGATGGCATGAAGCGGCAGTTGTCTGCACCTACGGCCTGCAGTGAAGACTTGTATGAACGTTTTGCCGCAGGGCAGCCCATGCCCGAACAATTGCCGCGCGATTTGGGTCTGGCGCTGGATGCATTTGCGGCTGACCCAAGCCTGATGCAGGCGCTGGGGGTCGAGTTTTGTGACCAGTTCCTGCAGATCAAACGCCAGGAGTGGAGCAGCTACAGCCAGTCAGTCAGCGACTGGGAATTCGCGCGGTATGCCCGTCTGTTTTGATTTCGCAATATAAAAAATGAATTTCATATTGCGGCATGAGGTACAGGTGTGTTGTGCTTTGATATTTCAGAATCAGATGTAATCTTTTCATAATGCAGGAATAAATATGTAAGTTATTGATTTAATTGAATTAAAAAAATGTCTTGTATAAGACATAAGATTTGAATTTAGTCTTCTATAAGACATAGAATTTCAACCATGGCATCACAGGCAAGCCGCCAAAGATGTTCAAGTTTTTCATCAACTCAGGAGTGATCTCATGGCACAAACCCTCACCGAACAATTGAGCCGCGAACAACAAATCGCAGCACTTGAAAAAGACTGGGCCACCAACCCACGCTGGAAAGGCATCAAGCGCGGTTACAGCGCAGCAGATGTGGTGCGTCTGCGTGGTTCGTTCCCGATCGAATACACCCTGGCCCGCCGAGGTGCTGAAAAACTGTGGGATTTGCTGCACACCGAAGACTACGTCAACTGCCTGGGCGCGCTCACTGGCGGTCAAGCCATGCAGCAAGTCAAGGCCGGCGTGAAAGCCATCTACCTGTCAGGCTGGCAAGTGGCTGCGGACAACAACACCTCGATGTCCATGTACCCCGACCAATCGCTGTACGCCGTGAGCTCGGTGCCCACCGTGGTGGAGCGCATCAACAACACCTTCCGCCGTGCCGATGAAATTCAGCACTCCAAAGGCATTGACGCGGGCGACAAGGGTTACATCGACAACTTCGCCCCGATCGTGGCCGACGCCGAAGCCGGTTTTGGCGGCGTGCTCAACGGCTTTGAGCTGATGAAGAACATGATCAAAGCCGGTGCCGCAGGCGTGCATTGGGAAGACCAGCTGGCTTCGGTCAAAAAGTGCGGCCACATGGGCGGCAAAGTGCTGGTGCCTACCGCTGAAGCGATCCAAAAACTCGTCGCAGCCCGCATGGCGGCAGACGTGTGTGGCGTGCCCACTTTGGTGATTGCCCGTACCGATGCCGAAGCCGCTGACTTGTTGACAAGCGACTACGATGCCAATGACAAGCCTTTCCTGACCGGTGAACGCACGGCAGAAGGTTTTTACAAATCACGAAAGGGTCTGGACCAAGCCATCAGCCGCGCCGTGGCTTACGCCGACTACGCCGACCTGGTGTGGTGCGAAACCGGCACGCCAAATCTGGAATTTGCTCGTAAATTTGCCGAAGCCGTGCGCGCCAAACACCCTGGCAAGTTGTTGGCTTACAACTGCAGCCCGTCCTTCAACTGGAAGAAAAACCTGGACGATGCCACCATTGCCAAGTTCCAGAAAGAACTCGGTGCCATGGGTTACAAGTACCAGTTCATTACCCTGGCTGGCATTCACTCCATGTGGTACAACATGTTTGACTTGGCGCAAGACTACGTCAAGCGCGGTATGTCGGCCTATGTTGAACGCGTGCAAGAACCCGAATTTGCGGCACGTGACCGTGGCTACACCTTTGTGTCGCACCAGCAAGAAGTGGGCACCGGTTACTTTGACGAAGTGACCACCGTCATCCAAGGCGGCAAGTCCAGCGTGACAGCTTTGACCGGCTCCACTGAAGAAGAACAGTTTCACTGATCGATTGAATCAGAACCGGGCCTGAGGAGGCCAAAGGCTGGCAGCTTGAATGGGCTGCTGGCCTTTTTTTATGCCGCAACGCTACGGCTAAAATTAGCATGTTTTTTTATTCATTCTTTACAGATCACCATGGCTCAAATCACTCTTCCTGACGGCTCGACACGCGACTTTTCGGGGCCAGTCACGGTGGCAGAGGTGGCGGCTTCCATTGGCGCAGGCCTGGCCAAGGCGGCGTTGGCCGGCAAGGTGGACGGCAAAGTGGTCGACACCAGTTTTGTGATTGACAAAGACAGCCAACTGGCCATCGTCACAGCCAAGGATGCCGATGGGCTGGAGGTGATTCGCCATTCCACCGCGCACTTGTTGGCCTATGCGGTCAAGTCTTTGTACCCGGACGCGCAAGTCACCATTGGCCCGGTGATTGAGCACGGCTTCTTCTACGACTTTTCCTACAAACGCCCGTTCACCCTGGAAGACTTGAGTGCCATCGAGAAAAAAATGGCAGCGCTGGCGGCACTCGACGAACCGGTGGTGCGCAGGGTGCTGCCGCGTGACGAGGCGGTGGCTTACTTCAAAGGCTTGGGTGAGCATTACAAGGCCGAGATCATTGGCAGCATTCCAACCGGTGAAGATGTCAGCCTGTACCGCGAAGGCGCTTTTGAAGACCTGTGCCGTGGCCCGCACGTGCCCAGCACCGGCAAACTCAAGCATTTCAAGCTGATGAAACTGGCTGGCGCTTACTGGCGCGGCGACCACAACAATGAAATGCTGCAGCGCATTTACGGCACGGCCTGGGCCACCAAAGACGAATTGCAGCAACATTTGACGATGCTCGAAGAAGCCGAAAAACGTGACCACCGCAAACTCGGGCGTGAACTCGATTTGTTTCATATTGATGACTATTCTCCGGGCACTGTGTTCTGGCATCCCAAGGGTTGGATGCTGTGGCAGCAGGTGGAGCAGTACATGCGCCAGGTGTATCGCGACAACGGTTACCAGGAAGTTAAAGGCCCCCAAATTTTGGACAAAGGCTTGTGGGAGAAAACGGGGCATTGGGACAAATACCGCGAAAACATGTTCACCACCGAGTCGGAGAAGCGGGAGTACGCGCTCAAACCCATGAACTGCCCGGGCCACATTTTGATTTTCAAGCAAGGCATCAAAAGCTATCGCGACTTGCCACTGCGCTTTGGCGAGTTTGGCCAATGCCATCGCAACGAACCCACCGGTGGCTTGCATGGCATCATGCGGGTGCGTGCTTTCACGCAGGACGATGGCCACATTTTTTGTACCGAGGATCAACTCCAGGCGGAAGTGGTGGCTTTCACAACTTTGCTCAAAAAAGTCTACAGCGACTTCGGTTTTAGCAACATCATTTACAAGTTGTCCACCCGCCCTGAAAAACGCATTGGTTCTGATGAGAGCTGGGATCGCGCTGAAAATGCATTGGCTGAAGGCTTGCGCGCGTCTGGCTGTGACTTTGACTATTTGCCGGGCGAGGGCGCTTTTTACGGCCCCAAAATTGAATACACCCTGAAAGACGCGCTGGGTCGTCCGTGGCAGTGCGGCACGATTCAGGTCGACTCCAACTTGCCTGAACGGCTTGATGCCGAATACGTGGGTGAAGACGGTGCGCGCCACCGCCCGATCATGCTGCACCGCGCCATTGTCGGCAGCCTGGAACGCTTCATTGGCATCCTGATCGAAGAGACTGCCGGCGCGTTGCCAGCCTGGCTGGCTCCAGTCCAGGTCAAGGTGCTCAACATCACCGATGCTCAAGCTGAATATGCGAAAAATGTTGCCAAAACGTTGCTAAATCAAGGATTTAGAGTTGAACTGGATCTTCGTAACGAGAAAATTACGTATAAAATACGCGAGCATTCAATGCAAAAAGTGCCCTATTTGGTCGTGATTGGCGACAAAGAGATGGCATCTGGTGCTGTTGCAGTGCGCGCCCGGGGTGGTCAAGACCTTGGTGTCATGTCGGTTGACGAATTTGCCAAGACTTTGTCTGCTGATATTTCCCGAAAATCAACCATTTGATTTGTTGACATCGCTTAATGCGCGTTGCGTTGTGCAGTTAAGCCACTTCAGGTGGCAGTTTTTGTGAAGGATTAAGTCATCGCTACCGAATTTCGTGATCGCCGTCACCGCGAAGAACGCAAACACCGATTGAATCGGGAAATCATGGTGCCAGAAGTTCGCCTTTCTGGTGTGGACAATGAGTCGCTGGGTGTCGTGAGCATCAATGATGCATTGCGTATGGCGGGTGATTTGGATGTGGATTTGGTGGAAATTGCCGCAACGGCAACACCCCCTGTCTGCCGACTGATGGATTACGGCAAGTTCAAGTACCAAGAGCAGAAAAAAGCGGCTGAGGCCAAGGCCAAGCAAACCGTGATCGACATCAAAGAGATCAAGTTCCGCCCTGGTACCGATGACGGTGACTACAACATCAAAATGCGCAACATCAAGCGCTTTTTGTCGGAAGGTGACAAATGCAAGATCACGCTGCGGTTTCGTGGACGTGAAATCACGCACCAGGATTTGGGCATGGCCTTGTTGAATCGCATTCGCGATGAGTTAGGTGATCTGATCGTGATCGAGCAGTTTCCCAAACTTGAAGGTCGCCAGATGATCATGATGATTGCACCCGGTCGTAAGAAACCGGCAGCGGTCAAACCTGTGGTGGTTGCTGAAAGTTCAGCGGCTGCCTGAGTAGTTTGGGTGAGATGCTGTCAGAAGCATCGCACGCAAAGCGTGGCAAGCCTCGGCTTGCTGCACCAAGTGGCTCGGGGCCATCAAGGCTGCAAATTGATTGCAGACGCCTCACGAGCACAATGAAGAAGGAGCATGAAGATGCCCAAAATGAAGACCAAAAGCGCGGCGAAAAAACGCTTCCGCGTCCGTCCAGGTGGCACCGTTAAACGCGGTCAAGCCTTCAAACGTCACATTCTGACCAAGAAGACCACCAAAAATAAACGCCATTTGCGTGGTGCAACTGCTGTTCATGAGACCGATATGGGTCGCATGGCACAGATGCTGCCAGGCCGTGGTCTTTGATTAACGACGAACAAGGAGTATTTGAATGCCTCGCGTCAAACGTGGTGTAACGGCTCACGCCCGCCATAAAAAAGTTCTGGCCCTTGCAAAAGGTTTCCGCGGTCGCCGCGGTAATGTTTACCGGGTTGCCAAAGAAGCCGTCATGAAGGCTGGGCAATATGCCTACCGTGACCGCCGTGCCAAAAAACGTGTGTTCCGTCAGTTGTGGATTGCCCGTATCAATGCTGCTGCGCGTCAGTGCGGCATGACCTACAGCCAATTTGCCAACGGTCTGAAGAAAGCATGTATCGAGATTGACCGCAAGGTCTTGAGTGATATTGCGATCCATGACATGGCCGCATTTGCTGGTATCGTGCAACAAGTCAAGGCCAAATTGGCTGCTTGAGTTGGGTTGGTAGCTATTTAATTTATAGCTGCTTATGCAATATTGATAAGGGCTAGAGCTTTAAAAGCACTAGCCCTTTTTCCTTGGATTTGAGCTTTCAAGAGAATTTATGAACGACTTGACAACGGTGGTCGATACCGCCCGCGCTGCCTTCGAACAGGCCCAGACCCCCGCCGAGCTAGAAAACAGCAAAGCCCTTTTTTTGGGTAAATCTGGTCGCATCACCGAGTTGATGAAGGGGCTGGCTGCCTTGCCGGTCGAAGAAAAAAAATCACGCGGTGCAGCCATCAACCTGGTCAAGCAAGGCGTTGAAGCCGCGCTAAATGCCCGTCGTCAGGCGCTGGCAGAACGTGAATTGCAGGTTCAACTGCAGGCCGAGGCACTGGATGTCACCTTGCCGGGGCGCCAGCGTGGCATGGGTGGACTGCACCCGGTGTCACTCACGCTGGAGCGCATTGAAGCCATTTTTGGCTCGATGGGTTTTGAAGTGGCGCAAGGCCCTGAGATTGAGTCCGACTGGTTCAACTTCACTGCCCTCAACACGCCAGAAGACCACCCTGCGCGTTCCATGCACGACACGTTTTATGTGGAAGGCGGCAGCGAACACGCGCCCAATTTGCTGCGCACCCACACCAGCCCGATGCAGATTCGCCATGCGGTGCAACACGTCAAAAAACACCGTGCGAGCGTTGAAGGCACGGTTGCAGAAGGCGTCTTGTTTTCTGGTGCCATGCCCGAGATTCGTGTCATTGCCCCGGGTCGCACCTACCGGGTGGACAGCGATGCCACCCATTCACCCATGTTTCACCAGTGTGAAGGCCTGTGGGTGGGTGAAAACGTAAGCTTCAAGGATTTGAAGTACGTGTTCACCGATTTTTGCCGCACTTTCTTTGAAAACCCCGACTTGGTGCTGCGCTTTCGCCCCAGTTTTTTTCCGTTCACCGAGCCCAGCGCCGAGATCGACATCCAGTTCCCTAGCGGTCCGTTGGCTGGGCGTTGGCTGGAAGTGGCAGGCTCCGGCCAGGTGCATCCCAATGTGATCCGCAACATGGGTCTTGACCCTGAGCGCTACATTGGTTTCGCCTTTGGCATGGGGCCAGACCGCCTGACCATGCTGCGCTATGGCGTGAACGATTTGCGCCTGTTTTTTGACGGTGACATTCGCTTCCTGTCGCAGTTCCGCTAAAAAAATGACTCACCCCGTTGCTTGCTCACTGCGTGTAGCCTCATACCCCCTCAAGGGGGCAACACCGACGGTCCGGCAAAACCGGTTTTGTGGTGTTTCTGGCCTGGGCATGGATCGGTTTTAGAAGCTTTTTAAATTATTTTTATGCAATTTCCTGAATCCTGGTTGCGCGAATTTTGCAATCCTTCCCTGAGCACCGCTGAACTGTCTGACACCCTGACCATGGCGGGGCTGGAGGTGGAAGAACGCCAGCCGGTGGCGCCGCCGTTCAGCCACATCGTGGTGGGTGAAATCCTGGAGGCGGTGCAGCACCCCAACGCCGATCGCCTGCGCGTGTGCCAGGTCAACGTGGGTCAAGCTGCGCCGCTCAGCATCGTGTGTGGTGCGCCCAATGCGCGTGCCGGCATCAAGGTGCCCTGTGCGCTGGTGGGGGCCGAGTTGCCCCCGGGCGAAGATGGCAAACCGTTTTTGATCAAGGTTGGCAAGCTGCGAGGCGTGGAAAGTTTTGGCATGCTGTGCTCGGCCAACGAGCTCAAGCTGTCGCAAGACCACGGTGGCTTGCTGGAACTGGCCAGCGATGCCGTGGTAGGGCAGAACATTCGTGACCACCTCCAGCTCGATGACATGTTGTTTACCCTCAAACTCACACCCAACCTGGCGCATTGCCTGAGCGTTTATGGCGTGGCGCGTGAGGTGTCAGCGTTGACCGGCGCGCCCCTCAAACCGTTGACCTTTCCCAAAGCTGCTTGCGCCCTCACCGAGGTGCTGCCGGTGAAGGTCAGTGCGCCAGATTTGTGTGGTCGTTTTTCTGGCCGGGTGATCCGTGGAGTCAACCCCAAAGCCGCCACCCCGGCCTGGATGGTCAACCAGTTGGCGCGTTGTGGCCAGCGCAGTGTCACGGCGTTGGTGGACATTTCCAACTACGTCATGTTCGAGCTGGGTCGCCCGACCCACATTTTTGACCTCGACAAAATCCACGGTGGGCTGGAGGTGCGTTGGGGTAAGCCGGGCGAGCAACTCAAATTGCTCAATGGCAACACGGTCACGGTGGATGCGCAGGTGGGTGTGATTGCCGATGCCGTCCAAGTGGAATCATTGGCGGGCATCATGGGTGGTGATGCCACCGCGGTGTCGGATGACACGGTCAATATTTATGTCGAAGCGGCTTTCTGGTGGCCCAAGGCGATTGCCGGACGCTCGCGCCGTTTCAACTTCTCCACCGATGCTGGACACCGTTTTGAGCGGGGGGTTGACCCCGAGCTGACGGTCGAGCACATTGAACGCATCACCCAGTTGATTCTGGACATTTGCGGCACCCCCGCCACCCAATGCGGGCCGGTGGATGACCAGCAAGTGGCTATGCCGCCAGTCAAACGCGTGCGCATGCGGGTGGCGCGTGCTGCCAAAGTGCTGGGCATGCCCCTGACACAGGCGCAATGTGTCAATGCCCTGACCGGGCTGGGTTTGCCGGTGACAGAGTCTGACGGTGTGGTTGAAGTCACCGCACCGAGTTTTCGTTTTGACCTGCAAATTGAAGAGGACCTGATCGAGGAAGTGGCCCGCATGATCGGCTTCCACAACTTGCCGCAGACACCGCCGCAAGCCCCCATCACCGCCAAGATTCGACCCGAGAACCAACGCTCTGCCTTCGGCGTGCGTCGCAGCATGGCCAGCTTGGGCTACCAGGAAACCATCAACTTCAGCTTTGTCGAAGCGCGCTGGGAGCATGAGCTGGCGGGCAACTCCAACCCGATCAAGTTGCTCAACCCAATTGCAAGCCAAATGAGCGTCATGCGCTCATCTTTGCTGGGCTCATTGCTACAAGTTTTAAAGTTCAACCAGGATCGCAAGGCGCAGCGGGTGCGGGTGTTTGAACTGGGTCGGGTGTTTTTGCGTGATGCCTCGGTGACCAGTTCTGACACCACTGTGCAAGGTTTTGACCAACCCATGCGCCTGGCTGGTCTGGCTATCGGAGCGGTGGATGAGCCCGAGTGGGGCTGCAAAGAGCGGGCAGTTGATTTTTATGATGTCAAAGGTGACCTCCAGGCGTTGCTGGCCCCCACAGCCTTAACATTTGAGCCAGCCCAGCATCCGGCCATGCACCCGGGGCGCTGCGCCCGTGTGCTGTGCGCTGGCCAAGCGGTCGGCTTTGTGGGCGAGCTGCACCCCAAATGGCGGCAGTCGTATGACCTGGTGCAAGCGCCGGTGTTGTTTGAGATTGATCTGGAGGCGGTGTTGAACCGGGACGTGCCCCAATTCGCTGCCGTGCCACGCTTTCAGGCGGTTGAGCGCGACATTGCCGTGCTGGTGGATGAAGCCATTACCCATGACGCGCTGATGCAAGCCATCTGGTCTGCACCCTGCGAAGGTGTGTTGCGCAATGCGGTGCTGTTTGACATTTACCGCCCTAAATCAGCACCCCCTGATGGTGCGCCAGTGGCAGCTTCAGGAAAAAGCATGGCGGTGCGACTGACACTCAATGCGCATGATGCAGCTTTGACCGAGCAGCAAATTGAAGCTGCTGTGGCTGTGGTGGTGTCCAACTTGGCTGCTAAAGTAGGTGCTGTACAACGTGCTTGATCTGAACCACTTGCTTGCAGCACACTACGTAAGGTAACTCTCATGGATATCAGTGTGGAAACGCTTGAAACATCGGCTTTGACCAAGGCGCAGCTGGCAGATTTGCTGTTCGAGCAAATTGGTTTGAGCAAACGTGAATCCAAAGACATGATTGATGCATTTTTTAGCCTGATAGCCACCAGCTTGGTGGACGGTACGGATGTGAAGATCACCGGCTTTGGCAATTTCCAGATTCGCACCAAGGCTCCGCGCCCCGGGCGCAACCCGCGCACCGGTGAGGCAATTCCGATTGCCGCGCGCCGGGTGGTGACCTTTCACGCCAGTCAAAAACTCAAAGGGCAGATTCAGCATCAGGGTTTGGATACACCCGTCGCTTTTTGAGCTGATCTCAACTTGATTTTAAAAGCTTCATCCCATGTTTTGCGCCCCCGCCGACCTTGAACGAAAGTGCCATGAACTGCAAGAGCAGTGGCAGATGTGCCACCTGGGTGCTGATGTTGAGCGACTGGTCGAATTTGCAGTTTTCATGTCGAGCTTTTCTGATTTTCTGGAGCGGCAAGGATGGTCTGGCTTGCTGCAGATGTCCAGAAATCTGGAGGCTCAGGTGTTGGCATCTTTTGACAAAGTGGGCACAGGTGAAATCCCGTTTCCTCTTCTGACAGAAATTTCCAGTCAGGTGCAACTGCTGAGTGAGCGTGTGGCGCAGTTTGTGGAGCGCAATACCCAAACTACGGTGCAGCGTCGTCAGTCACTGGCCACCGATCTAGTGGCCAGCCTTAACGCCGCACCACAGGTCTGGTTTGTGGCCGATACGGCGATCCACTGGGATGCCCTGATCACGCAACTGGGGTATTTTGGGATACAGGGTCGTGTGGTTAACTTGCAGAGCATCCCAACCGATGCCTCTGAGCCCCGAATACTTTTGCTCGATGGCCGTGGGTTGGTGGCACAGCAGGCCTGTGAACAAGTGCAAAGTTTGCGGGGACGTTTTTCTGCCACCAAGCTGATTGCTTACCTGGGGCAGGATGACTTCAATGCGTACAAGAACATGCTGCGTGCGGGGGCTGACTATTGTTTTTCGGTCGATTCTTCGACATCCCTGGTACTGGGCAAGCTCATTGACTTGTGCAGCACCACCGCCGAATCCCCTTACCGGGTGTTGATCGTTGAAGACTCACCCACGGCCAGCAAGTCGATCCAGATCGCCATTGGCAAAGGCGGCATGACGAGTGTTGCGGTGGCCAACCCGGCCGAGGTGCTCAAAGGCATGCGCCAATTTGAGCCCGATCTGGTGCTGATGGACATGTACATGCCCGATTGCACCGGGGTGGAGGCCACACGCATCATCCGCCAGCACGCCGAGTTTCTTTCCACACCGGTGGTTTACCTCTCGGGTGATGGCGACATGGCGCTGCAGGTGGACGCGTTGCGGCTGGGGGGCGATCACTTTCTAACAAAACCCTTCAACCCGGTGCTGCTCAACGCAGTGGTGAAAAGCAAAATTGAGCGTTACCGCACCTTGCGTCGCTCCATGGAGTGTGATGGCCTGACCGGCCTGTTCAACCACCGCACCATCAAGGAGCGCCTGAACACCGTCATGCATGAAGCAAGCTTTCATGCCAAACCTGTGACGGCAGTCATGATCGACATCGACCACTTCAAGACTGTTAACGACACGTATGGCCACCCGGCGGGTGACCAAGTGCTGCGCAGTCTGGCCTGGCTGCTCAAACTGCGCCTGCGCGCCACCGATCTGGCAGGGCGCTACGGCGGCGAAGAATTTTTGCTGGTGTTGCCGGGTGTGGACACGCTGCAGGCGTATGAGATTCTGGACCGCATCCGGCATGACTTCAGTGGCATCCAGCAGGCGTTTGAGGGCGGCTGGTTTTCGGTCACGTTCTCGGCCGGGCTGTCCCACAGTCGCCAGGTCGATCAGGCCGATGTGCTCATTAAAGAAGCGGATGCCATGCTTTATGAGGCCAAGCAAAACGGTCGTAATTGCGTTTTTCCATTGAATTGATCCCTGTGCCTTTACAGCGTGGGTATTCTTAGAGTAACCTCGCAGCTTTACGGCCTATCGCGTTGATTTTCATGGAGAATCCTCTCCCTTCCATTCCTGCCAAACGCTATTTCACCATCGGTGAAGTCGGCGACTTGTGTGGTGTCAAACCGCATGTGCTGCGCTATTGGGAGCAAGAATTCACGCAACTGCGCCCCATGAAGCGCCGTGGTAATCGACGCTACTACCAGCACCATGAAGTTTTGATGATCCGCCGGATCCGTGATCTGCTCTACGACCAGGGCTTCACAATCAGCGGCGCACGCAACAAGATGCAGGAACTGCTTGAGCTTGAACGCGACAAGAAACACCATGGCGAGGTGTTGCTGGACGGCGTTGAGGTGATTGAAGTGAGCGACTCAATGCTCGGCTTTGATACCGATGCCGATTTTCAGGATTCTGCCTTTGCCAGCAACGACCCATGGTATCAAGTCCGCGTCGAATTGTTGGCCATTCGAGAATTGCTGGACACCGTAACGTGAGCATTGAGGGCATGAATGCATGGCGAGGTAAGGGATGCGGAAATCCAAATATCCCGTTTCTGGCGGCACTAACGGGCGTATTGCGTCGTTGCATAACGTTTGTTTAGCGGAGCTAAACGGCACGTATTGCGCCTAGCACTGCATCCCGTCAGCACTCGCCAAAAACGGTGCATTTGCAATTTCCACATCCCTAAGCCGGACGAGCCGGAACCAAAAAGGCAACACAAAACCTCGGTCGTGCGCAAGATTTTTGGACGTTCAGCCGATTTACGTCCCCGCAAATGTTCTTGGGTTGACCAAGAGAAAGTTTGTAACCCATTGGGTTTAAAGGCATTTTGCCCATGGCGAAATAATCGCCGGATTCATTTTGACACATCAGAATTCTTCGCAGGAAATGTGAAGACTGAACTTGTTAGAGACTAAAATCTCAACTTTTGTCGCCCAAACCACCATGAACCCAACCGCCACCCCGGCAAGCGTCGCCGACATTCGCAAGACTTTCCTCGACTTCTTTGCTTCCAAAGGTCACACCGTGGTGGCATCGAGCCCGCTCGTTCCCGGTAACGACCCGACGCTGATGTTCACCAACTCGGGCATGGTTCAGTTCAAGGACGTGTTTCTGGGCACCGACAAGCGATCTTATGTTCGTGCCGCGTCGGTGCAAGCCTGTCTGCGCGCCGGTGGCAAGCACAACGACCTGGAAAACGTGGGCTACACCGCGCGCCACCATACCTTCTTCGAGATGCTGGGCAACTGGAGCTTTGGCGACTACTTCAAGCGTGAATCGCTCAAGTGGGCCTGGGAACTGTTGACCGAGGTTTACAAGCTGCCCAAAGAGCGCCTGCTGGCCACGGTGTACCAGGAAGACGATGAGGCTTATGACATCTGGACCAAAGAAATCGGCCTGCCGCCAGAGCGCGTGATCCGCATTGGCGACAACAAGGGCGGTCGCTACAAGTCTGACAACTTCTGGATGATGGCCGACACCGGCCCGTGCGGCCCGTGCAGTGAAATCTTCTACGACCACGGCGACCACATTCCCGGCGGCCCTCCGGGCAGCCCGGACGAAGACGGTGACCGTTTCATTGAAATCTGGAACAACGTTTTCATGCAGTTCAACATGGACGAGACCGGTGCCGTCACGCCGCTGCCCGCGCCCTGCGTCGACACCGGCATGGGGTTGGAGCGCCTGGCTGCCATTCTGCAGCATGTGCACAGCAATTACGAGATTGACATCTTTGCCGCGCTCATCCAAGCCGCCGCACGTGAAACCCACACCACCGACCTGAGCAACCCGTCGCTGAAGGTGATTGCCGACCACATCCGTGCCACCGCGTTTTTGGTCAGCGACGGTGTCTTACCCAGCAACGAAGGCCGCGGCTACGTGCAGCGGCGCATCATTCGCCGCGCCATCCGCCACGGCTACAAGCTGGGCCAAAAGACACCGTTTTTCCACAAACTGGTGCCTGACCTGGCAGCACAAATGGGAGATGCCTACCCAAATCTGGCGGCTCAGGCGACGCGCATCATGGACGTGCTGCGGCTGGAAGAAGAGCGTTTTTATGAAACGCTGGCCACCGGTATGGAAATTCTTGAGGTTGAGGTATATGGTCTTGAATGGAATAGAAAGGAAAGTGCCAAGATCAATAAGCTACCAGGCAAAGTCGCCTTCAAACTGCACGATACCTTTGGTTTTCCGCTAGACCTAACTGCAGACGTTTGCCGCGAGTGGGGTGTAGAGGTAGACGAAGCCGGTTTTGATGCCGCCATGGCGCAGCAAAAAGCCCAGGGTCGCGCCGCAGGCAAGTTCAAGATGGACAAGGCACTGGAGTACACCGGTGCGGGCAATGCCTTCATTGGCTATGAGCACTTGACAACTGCTACTGAAATTGTAGCTATCTACGCTGACGGTACAGGGGCTACAAGCCTAAAAGCCGGTCAACCAGGGGTGTTGGTGCTGGCCACCACACCGTTTTATGGTGAAAGCGGCGGCCAGGTCGGTGACAGCGGTGCCATCTTTTGCGATCACGGCTTGTTTGAAGTGACCGACACCCAAAAAATCAAGGCCGATGTGTTTGCCCACCATGGCACGCTCAAGAGTGGTGAACTCAAGTTGGGTGATGGTGTGACCGCGCACGTCAACTCCAGCGCCCGCGCCGCCACCCAGCGCAACCATTCGGTGACGCACCTGATGCACAAGGCCCTGCGCGAAGTGCTGGGCAGTCACGTGCAGCAAAAAGGCAGCTTGGTGAACCCGGAGCGCACGCGCTTTGATTTTGCCCACAATGCGCCTGTCACCGAGGCTGAAATCCGTGAGGTGGAAGCCCGTGTGAACTTTGAGATTTTGGCCAACGCCGCCACCAGCGCGCGCGTCATGGACATTGAATCGGCGCAAAAAACCGGTGCCATGATGCTGTTTGGCGAGAAATACGGCGAGTCGGTGCGCGTGCTCGACATCGGCAGCAGCCGCGAACTGTGCGGCGGCACGCACGTGGCCCGTACCGGAGACATTGGCTTGTTCAAGGTGGTAGCAGAAAGCGGCGTGGCCTCGGGTGTGCGCCGCATTGAAGCGGTGACCGGCGAAAACGCCTTGCATTACCTGCAGCACCTTGAAGACAGCATGGGCAACGCCGCCCACCTGCTCAAAGCCCCGGTGGCCGAGGTAAACGACCGCCTGGCGAGTGTGCTGGAACACGTCAAAACTCTGGACAAAGAACTGACCGCGCTCAAAGGCAAACTGGCCAGCGCCCAGGGCGACGAACTGGTGAACCAGGCGCAAGACATTCACGGTATCAAGCTGCTGGTGGCGCGCCTGGACGGGGCGGATGTGAAGACCCTGCGCGACACCATGGACAAGCTCAAGGACAAGCTGAAAACCGCGGTGATCGTGCTGGGTGTGGTCGATGGGGCCAAGGTGCAGATTGCCGTGGGCGTAACGGCTGACACCACAGCCAAGGTTAAAGCCGGTGAGTTGGTCAACTTTGTCGCGGCTCAGGTGGGTGGCAAGGGGGGCGGCAAGCCCGACATGGCCATGGCCGGTGGTACTGAGCCTGCTGGGCTGGATGCGGCCTTGGCCAGCGTGGCTTCTTGGGTCACTCTCAAGCTCTAATTGCTATGTTATTGATAGCAGCTTGCGCTTATAAAATAAGGGCTAGAGGCCAATTTATTCAATAAACTTCGGGTTGTGTTTGGGCTGGTGCTGGCTCTGTTGACACCGGCTTGGGGTGCTGCAGGTATTCAGCTCAAGCCTTGGCGTGCTGATGCGCAGGTGTCATCGCTGGCCGTCACCGATGTCTCTGGCCGCACTTGGCAACTGGGTGCACTCAAGGGGAGGGCGGTGCTGCTCAATTTTTGGGCCAGCTGGTGCGAACCCTGCGTCACCGAAATGCCGTCGCTGCAAGCGCTGGCAGCGCAACAGGGGTCAGACCGTTTGCTGGTGCTGGCGGTCAACTTTAAACAGTCGCTGCCTACCATTGATGCTTTTGTCCACCGCTCCGGGTTGAGCTTGCCCGTCATTGCCGACCTGCAAGGCATCATTGCGCGCCAGTGGGGCATCAAAATTTTCCAAGCACAGTGCTGATCGATGCGCAGGGCAGGGTGCACGGCATCTTGCAGGGCGAGCTGGATTAACGTGAAACAACGACCACAGCCGCCAAGAATAGCGTGTTGTAGGGCCGACTTCAGTCGGCCATGGCGGGTTGAAACCCGCCCTACGCAGGCCACGCATGTTTCATATTTTGGGGTGGCCTCTGGCCATGCCAGTTAGACCGGTACAGAAGCCGCTGCGCTGCTGCAACCACTGGTGACCTAGGAGGCTGTCGGACTTTCGGCATCGAAGCGTTCTCGAAGAGCGGCGTAGCCAAATTCGACCCCAGCGAGGGCAGTTTTTACCGGATTTGCTGGCTCATAGCCGTAGCTATGGGCCAAAAAGACGGTAAAAAATGAACCGCTGCGGTCGGATTACAGCCGATGCACCGAAAGTCCGACAGCCTCCTAGCCGCGCTGAAACGCTCAGGCGCATGACCCATTCGTCATGCCGGGGTTGACACCAGGCTTTGATTTGTTGCGGCACATCGCTTGTTGGTATGCCCCTCGCGGAGATGACGAGCGTCATGTCTCTTAAAATCTCTGTCTTTTGGCTTCTACTGCAAGGCTTTTCATGAGTGCTTTTTTGAATGAAACCGTTTTAAGCGTCCACCACTGGACTGACCGCTTGTTCAGCTTTACCACCACGCGTGATGAAACCCTGCGCTTTTCCAATGGTCACTTCACCATGATCGGACTGCGGGTGGACGGCAAACCGCTGCTGCGCGCCTACAGCATCGTCAGCGCCAACTACGAAGACCATCTGGAGTTTTTGAGCATCAAGGTGCAAGACGGCCCGCTCACCTCCAAGCTGCAGCACATCAAGGTGGGCGACAAAATTGTGGTCGGTAAAAAGCCCACTGGCACGCTGCTGATTGACTACCTGCTGCCCGGCAAAAACCTGTATTTGTTTGGCACCGGCACCGGCCTGGCCCCGTTTTTGAGCATCGTGCGCGACCCGGAAACTTACGAGAAGTTCGAGAAGGTGATTCTGGTCCACGGCGTGCGCGAAGTGGCTGAGCTGGCCTACCACGATTACCTCACGCAAGAGCTTCCCAACCATGAATTTCTGGGCGAAATGGTGACCGAGCAAATGTTGTACTACCCCACGGTGACGCGTGAACCTTTTCGCAACCAGGGCCGCGTGACCGACCTGATCGAGTCTGGCAAGATGCAGCTTGACTTGGGCATGCCCAAGTTCGACCCCGCCACCGACCGTGCCATGATGTGCGGCAGCCCGGCGCTGCTTAAAGACCTGAAAGCGATTCTGGAAAAACGTGGTTTCATCGAAGGCAACACCACCAAACAGGGTGATTTTGTGGTGGAACGTGCCTTTGTGGAGCAATGAGCATGACCTACCACCTGTACGCCATCGGCAACGCGCTGGTTGATACCGAATACGAAGTCTCTGATGCACAGCTCGAAGCTGCGGGCGTGGCCAAGCGGCACATGACGCTGATTGACGCGCCGCGCCGCACAGAGCTGCTCAAACACGTGCAAACCGTCAAGTCACATCGCACGGGTGGCGGCTCAGCCGGCAACACCGTGGTGGCGCTGGCGCAATTGGGTGGCCGGGCGTTTTACTCTTGCCGCGTCGCCGACGACGAGCTCGGTGATTTCTACACCAAAGACCTTACCGCGCATGGCGTAGCGACCAACCTGACGCACACCAAACCGCCCGAAGGCCAAACTGGCATCTGCATGGTGATGGTGACCCCCGATGCCGAGCGCAGCATGAGCACTTTTCTGGGGGCTACGGCCGACATTGACGAGACCGCCTTGCACCCGCACGACATCGTCAAGGCTCGCGTCTACTACATGGAAGGTTACCTGGCGGCCTCACCCACTGGTTCTGCGGCGGCCGTCAAAGGGCGCGCGATTGCCAAGCAAGCCGGTGTCAAACTGGCCACCACGCTCAGCGACATGAGCATGATCAACTTTTGCCGCCCTGGCCTGGACGCCATGGTGGGCGATGACCTGGACTTTTTATTCTGCAACGAAGAAGAAGCCCAGGTGTGGTGCGGTAGCCAAGACATGGCGCAGATCACCCAGCAGCTCGCCGCCCAAGCCAAAACCGTGTGCCTGACGCGCAGTGCCAAAGGTTGTCTTGTGATTGAGAACGGCCAGGTTACCGAAGTGCCTGCCACTCGGGTGAAAGCCATTGACACCAATGGCGCGGGGGACATGTTTGCCGGCGCTTTTTTGTACGCGGTGACGCACGGCCATAGCCACGCCCAAGCGGCTTGGCTGGCCAACCAAGCGGCCGGCCGTGTGGTGTCGCAATACGGCAACCGCCTGAGCCAGGACGTGATGGACAGTTTGAAAGCCGACTTCGCCCGCCACCATGCTGTTGCCATGTTGGTCTCTGGCTGAATGGACAAGATAGCTAGGGTTTGTGCCCATGGTTGTTGTGGGTTTGTTTGGTTAAACTTTCTTAAGGCTAGGTAGTTGGACTTGAATAGGTGTTTAATTTATTCGGGTATTCGCCTGGTGTAGGCTCTGTGTCAACCAGGTGTCTGACAATGCCGTTGATAGTTCAGGCAGTGCGTGCAACACCTGCTGGTTTTATTCTTTAACTTAACTAGGAAACATACTCTATGACAACACGTCGCGTATTCATGATGCAATCTGTGGTGGGTGCTAGCGCTTTGGCTTCTGGTGTGGCCATGGCTGCAACTCCAGTGGCTGAAACCGATGCCAATGCCAAGGCTTTGGGCTACTCGTCTGATGCCACCAAGTCCAAGCACGCCAAGTACAAAGCGCCTGCTGCATGCGGCAACTGCGCTTTGTTCCAAGGTAAAGCTGGCGCAGCATCGGGTGGTTGCCCCCTGTTTGCTGGCAAAGAAGTGTCTGCCAAAGGCTGGTGCAGCGCTTACGCCAAAAAGGCCTAAGTCTCCCGCTGGGTTACCCCGGCACAAGCAGAACCCACCCTTGCGGTGGGTTTTGTTTTTTACACCCGTGTGCGTTTGGTTAAGCCAAATTTCGGATAATCGGGCGATGAATACAACTGTCAACGCTGACCCGGCCGAACTGGCCAAATTCTCTGACTTGGCCCACCGCTGGTGGGACGCAGATGGCGAATTTCGCCCGCTGCACCAAATCAACCCGCTGCGCCTGGCATGGATCAATGGCCTGTGCCCGTTGCAGGGCAAAACGGTGCTTGATGTGGGTTGTGGCGGCGGCATTTTGACCGACTCCCTGGCGCGCTCAGGAGCCACCGCTACGGGCATTGACCTGTCTACCAAGGCGCTGCGTATTGCCCAACTGCACGCGCTGGATGCCCAAACCAGCCATGTGACTTACCGCGAGATCAGTGCTGAGGCCATGGCTTTGGAAGCGCCTGCCAGCTTTGATGTGGTGACCTGTATGGAAATGCTGGAGCACGTGCCCGACCCGGCCTCGGTGGTGCGGGCCTGTGCCAGCCTGGTCAAACCCGGTGGCTGGGTGTTTTTTTCTACGCTTAACCGCAATCCCAAATCTTTCTTGCTGGCGATTGTGGGCGCCGAGTATGTGTTGGGCATGCTGCCGCGTGGCACCCACGAATACGCCAAGATGATTCGCCCCAATGAATTGGCTGGTTTTTGCCGCCAGGCTGGGCTGGATGTACGCCACGCCCGGGGTTTGTCGCATAACCCGCTGACGCAGCGCTATTGGATGAACGACGACACCAGCGTCAACTATCTGTTGGCCACACAAAAACCAGACAGCACTGCATTGTGATGGGGCTGCATCCTGCTTTTACCCATGCACAGGCGGTGTTGTTTGACCTGGATGGCACCCTGATCGACAGTGCCCCTGACCTGGCTGCTGCGGTGGACACCATGCGCACTGCAAGGGGTATGTCATCCTTGCCACTGTCGGTCTATCGGCCGATGGCGGGTGCGGGGGCACGCGGCATGCTGGGCGTGGCCTTTGGTATGACTCCGGAACACCCTGATTTTTTAACCTTGCGTGATGAATTCTTTTGCAATTACGAGCGTTGCATGACCCAGCGCACCCAAATTTTTGAAGGTGTGCCAGAGTTGCTTTCCATGCTTGCAGGTCAGGGCTTGAAGTGGGGTGTGGTTACCAACAAGTCAGAGCGCTTTACCTTGCCGCTAACTCGTTCCATGGCCATGTTCAGATCGGCAGGAGCCATCATTAGCGGCGACACCACGCCGCATGCCAAGCCACACCCCGCTCCCTTGCTAGAAGCGGCGCATCGTTTGGGTGTTCAGCCAAAGTATTGTGTCTATGTGGGGGACGATGAGCGCGACATTACGGCCGGTTTGGCAGCTGGTATGGCTACTGTGGCCGTGACTTATGGCTACCTTGGTCAGCAGGCCGACATCACCCGCTGGGGCGCACATGCCAGCATCAATTGTGTGAATGATTTGTGGCCGCTCTTGCAATTGGCCGCCAAGGCCTAAAATAGTCAACTTGGGGCTGCACTGGTTTCGACGTGGATTCGGACGCGCAGCAGGGCATGTCGAGCTGAATGCGCTCGTAAAACAGATTCAAAAAAACTAACTGCAAACGACGAACGTTTCGCACTCGCTGCTTAATCGCACGTGAGCCTCACAACAGTCAGCCGATCGGCTGGGCAAGGGGAGTCAAATCGCAAGGTTGGGCTGTCCAGGCTGTGGGGTAATTTCATTCGGCTGGGGTCGCCTTGGGTAACTTAGGGCGGTTCGAGAAAATAGGTTGCTGGCGATTTGCATAGCGTGCCACTGCGCGATGTGAAAAGCGAGATTTAAATCAGACGGCTACACATGTAGAACTGTTCGAAGAAGGTTTGCGGACGCGGGTTCAAATCCCGCCAGCTCCACCAAGACGATGTTTAAAGGCCTCCAAGTAGCGATACTTGGAGGCCTTTTTCATTGGTAAATCAACTGTTTACAGTGCAGAGATGTACAAAGACTGATATTGACAGCTAGACCTAAGCGGGGGTACAAACGGGGGGAGAAATAGGAAAAACGGGGGGAAATTGATGCTGTACCCCCATTTCACTATGTTGCACCCCCACATTCACCTCGAGGCCTTACCCCCATGCTTACCGATGCCCAATGCCGCAATGCAGTTTGTCCACCAGAACGAAAGCAAGCCCGGTTTACTGATTCAGGCGGGATGTATCTGCAAGTCAGTCCGTCAGGATCGAAACGCTGGTTTCTGAAATACCGCATTGCTGGGGTTGAAAAGCAACTGGCGTTGGGGAGCTATCCAGACGTGAGCCTGACCAATGCAAGAAAAGCCCGTGATGCGGCCAAACTGCAAAAATCAACAGGCGCTGATCCCGTACAGGTGCGTAAGGTCGAAAAGCTGAAAGCCACACGAACCGACGGTGACACCTTCAAAGCTATTGCCTTGGAGTGGTACGGTAAGCAAGCCCCCCAATGGAGCGCAAGTCATGCAGAGCGGTCATTGCGGCAATTGGAGCGTGATCTATTTCCATGGATCGGTGGCAGGCCCATGACCGACATTCACGCCATGGAACTACTGGCAGCACTTCAAAAAGTAGAAGAGCGAGGTGCGATTGAAACGGCTGATCGGGTATTGATGCTGGCGCGGCAGGTTTGGGACTACTGGCTACCCACTGCCCACGTCCAACAACGCAACATCACCGAAGGGCTGAAAGGCCGCTTAACGCCTTACCGTGGCAAGACCTTTGCGGCCATCCTTGACCCCGTGCGCATGGGTGGATTGATGCGAGCCATCAAGGGTTACAAGGGCGGGCCGATTGTGCGCACCGCTTTGCAGCTCACCCCCTACCTGTACCAACGACCCGGCAATTTGCGCATGATGGAATGGGCAGAACTCGATTTAGATGCGGCGCTGTGGACGATCCCCAGCATGAAGATGAAGCGCACCAAGCTGGAAAAGGAGCAGGGCGAAGCCCACACTGTGCCATTGCCCACGCAGGCCGTGGCCTTACTGCGCAGCATTCATTCGTTGACCGGACGCGGGCGCTACGTGTTCCCCGGTGAGCGCAGCCATGACAGGCCAGTGTCGGATAACTCGGTGCGCAGTGCGTTGTATGCACTTGGTTTCGGCAAAGAACAATCTTGGCACGGTTTCCGTGCGAGCGCACGCACTATGCTGGTTGATGAGTTGAACATTGATTTCAACATCATTGAGGCAAATCTAGCCCACGCGGTGAAGGATGCCAATGGGCGCAGCTACAACCGAACACAGTACGTTAAACAACGGTTTTTGATGATTCAGCAATGGGCCGATTATTTGGACAAGTTGGCTGTTGGCGCAGATGTTATTGAGTTAAAGGCTGCATAGACACGCTTTAAAACTGTCGAAAACTGTCTTTAAGTCGAGTGGCTTTTGCCAGTTCGGTATTTGCTGCACTCAGTTGAGCTTCGGCTTGTGCCACGGCTTGCTCCGTTGTTGCAAGCTTTTTTTGCTGTTCTGTAATGCTCGAAGAAAGACGCTCAAAATCTCGCCTCGTTGCAGAGGCCTGCTGCAAAGTTTGCGTTCGTTTGCGATTGGCATCGTTGACTTTTGCATCGAGGCCAGCAATCAAATTTTTTGCCTCGTCAATTTCAATCTTTGCAGGCCTGGTGAACAACACAAAAAAGTGCCAAGGCAGCCAAAGCATAGCACCAAAGAAAACAGCAACACCGGCCAATTTACCTATGAATGCGACCCACCACCAGGCAGAAGACGATCCCGTAAAGCCGCCCTTGATATATTTTTCCCCAGCGGTCAAGGTGGCTGTGGAGCAAACATTGAATAAAAAAGTGCAACCCTGGAACACCGCAACCTGCCGCTCGGCAAAGTCAAGGTCAGCCGCTCGTATGCCATATTGTTGATTGAGCAATGAATTCAAACGATCGATTTCAGCGCTCTGCTCGTCCAATTTTTTCGTGACATCACAGCCACCAAGCAACACTGTTAAAGTCAAAAAGGTAGTAAAAAATAATTTTCTTAGATCATTTTCCACATTATTCTTTCATTTGACCAGATTGGCACCTGGGTTTGTTGAACTGCAGCCCAGCGACCCTTTTCATTCTTCTTCCAGAGTGAGTAAGTTTCACCGGGCAGGAAAGCAGCCTGATATCGCTTGAAAATGGCGGGTGAATCGGTGACCAACACCATGCGATCAAAGCGTGCTGGTCCGCTTTTTGTGCTCAGCGACACAAGTGTTGAGTGGACAAATGTGTCGAGGTCTCGCTCCCATTTTGGTGACAGCTCAATTTCAACTGACACCTTCAGCCCGTCAGGATATATCCATCCAACGTCTGGGTTCTTGACGCAGTTCATGCTTCTGCCCTGCATCTCCCTTTCGGTCATGTAGTCAGCAATCGTTCCAGCCGCCAATCGCTCGGCGGTGGCACGCTGGGCCATCTCATCGTGCAGCAAATGGTTTTGATTAATCCGCTCTGGCCTGCATTCATAAGGCATTTGAAATTCACGGTTCACCTCTGCCAGGTGCTTTCCGGTGGGTGTCAATGTCAAAAACGTGCCAGGCAAAAATTTCTCAGTGCGCCGACTCAAAGTTTTGGTGCTGACGACCAGTTGGTTCTTGATCAGCCGCAGAGCCAAGCCCGAGCGTTGAGTGCCAACCAATATTTCAAGGGTTGTGGGGCTTGCCCAGCCCCAGCGATAAATCCACTCCACCGCCTTCCGTGTGCGCTCTTTCCCTTTGTCAAGAGAGGACAGTCCACCCAGTTTGATGGCAAGAACTGCCCTAGCTGCAGCGGTACGGCTGGGATTTTGTGTGACTGTTTTCATGCATTCATTATAGTGATAAACATTGAGTTTGTAATATGTATATATTGTTTTATGTATAACGATTTGCACACTTTGTGTCGTGCACTGTGTTGTGAGCTGGACCGGTTTGCAAGCGCCTGTGGCGGGAGTTGCACTCCCCACTGCGTGGCCCCCCAGCAGCGCAGGGCTTGCAGCCCTGCGGGAGGGGTAAGGGGCTTTGCCCCTTACCCCTCCCCGCCATTGGCGGCTCCCCACCCCATCCCCAACACGTGTGCGCCGCTTCGCGGCTACCCTGCCTTTTGCAGACTCGCACCTTCGTGCTCGGCCCTTTGGGCTGTGCTGACGCACATCTTGAAAGGCAGGGTAGCCACGATGTGGCGCACACAAGTCCTGTCGGACGGGCTAGCGCCCCCCCAGCAGGGGCTGGGTTCCCCCCCACAGTCCTACGGACGGGCTGTCGCCCCCCGCACGGCGGGTGCCCCCAATGCACCTGACGGCGCATTCCATGAAAGGCTTGCACTACATGTTGCTAATGCCAATACACACCACATGCCTGCATCATGGCGAGGTAGCATTAGTGCAACTTGATAACAGGGAGAAAAACCATGCAATTTCGTTTTATCGGAGCCACCGGTGGTCATGTCACTGGCTCGTGCACGCATTTTTATTACCCGAGAAAAGACAGCCAGTTTCTCGTCGATTGCGGATTGGTTCAGGGCGAAGGCGATGATTTCAAGCAAAACTCATCGGCATTTCCATTTGACCCATCGGAAATCGATTTTGTATTGTTGACCCATGCTCACCAAGACCATTGCGGCCTGATTCCAAAACTCTACAAAGATGGCTTCACAGGTCGGGTGATTTGTACAAAAGCCACTGCGCGATTGGCCAAACTTTCACTGCTTGACTCCGCATTCCATAACGAAGGCTTGTTTTCAGAGGATGATGTGAACAGCATCCTTTTTGATCCAATTGATGATCGGCCGAAGTTTGGCTTGTCTAAATTACTACCGATTGCAGATGATCTGTTCGCCTCGTTCACGAGGTCTGCGCATATTCTTGGTGCGACATCAATCACCATCGGCTGGTTAAATCAAAGCACCGAGAATGAATACCTGGTCATGAGTGGTGACCTCGGTAACAACACAAAAAACAACCCTTACCAGCCACTGCTTGCTGGGCGACAAGGTATTTTTGGCTATCCAAAAGCAATCATCGTCGAATCCACTTACGGCGGTAAAGATCGCGACCAAGCGAGTTCAGATTACGAAGGACGGTTTGAATGCCTGCGGAAGATTATTCAGGAAGAAGTTTTCGACAAAAAAAGCTTGCTGCTGATCCCGGCCTTTTCTTTGCAGCGGACACAAGAACTGCTTTTTGATTTGGTTCTTACTTTTCAAAGGCATTTTTCATCCCAAGAACTCAGCCAAACACCATCATATTTTCCGAGCGAGTTTTACGATGAATTTGAAAATGATGTATGGGACCATGCTGTTCATCGATGTCTGTTGCGGGCAATTTACACACTTCCGGTTGTAGAGCAAGACAAATGGTTAAATTGCTTCGTAGCGGCTGACAGTACAGGCCGGGAAAATTTTCGTCTTGTCGATAACGCAGCAGTTTCAGTTGAAGACATCAAGAAATTGATGGCTGAATGTCGGCACACGTACCCGGTCGAAATTGTTTTGGATTCAATTTTGGCGAGGAAAATGAGTGCAGTATTCAGGGACGAACTTTGCCGTAGGCAGCAATTCAACCCAGAGGAAACTGTATATCGCAACAGACAAATTAAAGTGGACCCCATTGTCAAGACAATTTTTCAGTCAATTTAAGCTGGCCCCGTTTTCACTCGCAACTGCACGGCGTTGCCCCGGTTTTTATCTTGGTCTTCGGTATCCCTTTCTTCAATTTAAAAC
>Ga0210053_1000337_pt1 | contig 46313 bp, 45 predicted proteins | sample CryGeymeta201512_FD_185467 | JGI IMG/M metagenome (GOLD analysis project Ga0210053, IMG submission 185467) | Groundwater microbial communities from Crystal Geyser aquifers in Utah, USA - Crystal Geyser metaG 2015-12 (SPAdes) (version 2) | ecosystem: Environmental > Aquatic > Deep subsurface >... | reverse complement strand
GGAATTCCTTTCTTGGTCGTGATTCTTTCTTCTCTCAAAGTATAGATTCGACATCTGAGCTGGGAATTCCTATTCTTTTGTCCTAAATATTTGATTTAATTTGCCCTGAGTTTTTCAGGGGTAACTACTTAGCGGTACCTATACAACAATTCGGTTAGCTACCATAATCTGGTAATTCCCTTGTATCTATGTTATATTAGCAAATGATTCATAAAAATACTTTCAAAAGAGGAGTCAAATGATGTCACGCATTGTCCCCAAAAAGCCGTCCTTTGGAACATCTATCGCTGGTGCCGTGCCCGTAAAGCAAATAGTGCCCAGCGAAAGCTTCCAGGAGATTAACGACCTATTCACCAAAGAACAGCTAGATACATCAACAATTCCCGCCAAATTCTTAAGAAGCTGTACTAAATATCCAGAGAAAATTGCTCTCTTGTATAAAACAAATCATATTTTCGGCTATATCCAGTATAAACGCCTCCTCAACCTAGTTGAGAACTTTACGCTGTCATTAGAAAAACTAGGAATTAAAAGGGGAGATCGAGTAGTAATTATTGCGGAGAATCGACCTGAATGGGCGGTAGTCGATCTATCGGTTAAAAGTCTCGGGGCTATACTGGTCCCAATTCACACAACCCTTGCCTTTGAACAGATTAAAGAAATTATACATGAGGTTGAACCAGCCATAATTATAGTATCCGGTAACGGCATATTATCGAAAACACAAAAAGCGACAGAGAATTCTACCAGACACATACCAACCATTTTAATAGATGAATCAGGCAGAATAAACTCAGACCCGGATTACACCTACGATTTTATCTCTGCCCTTAAACTACTGCCACACGAAGATCACAGCGAGGCCTACAAAAGCAGAATTCGTCTCATAAGCTCAACGGAAGTAGCTTCAATAATATACACGCCTGGGGCGACCGGCCGATATATAGGCGTCCAGCTCACCCACGGCAACCAGGTTTCAAATGTTGAGGATGTCAAACAATACGTAGATATTAATGAGCATGACCGGCTTCTCTCCATTTTACCGTTATCGCATGCTTTTGAAAACACCGCTGGGTATTACCTGCCTCTATTCTTTGGGGCAACAATCAGCTACTTAAATGAACTAGCAGAATTGCCAAAAGCGCTTAAGGATTTTAAACCGACCGTTATTATGGGTGTGCCCAGACTTTATGAAAAGATGTACCAGCGCATCGTGAGCGGCGCAAATCAAATGGCAGGAGTTAGCCCTCTGCAGGTTACAAATGATAAGCTGATATATAAAAAGATAAAAGACATGTTGGGTGGTAATATACGTTTCTTGATATCCGGGGGCGCACATCTACATCCTGAACTTGGCTTACGGTTTAATTCTCTTGGCATCCCCATCTTAGAGGGTTATGGTTTGACCGAGGCTTCTCCAATCGTCTCTGTAAATAGGTTGGATGATAATCGATTTGGTACTGTTGGTAAACCATTGCCGAATGTAAAAGTTAGAATTGCAGAAGATGGTGAGATATTACTTAGCGGTCCGAGCATTTCACCAGGCTATTTTAAGAACGATGAGGAAAACACTAGGGCTTTTGTTAATGGATGGTTTAAGACCGGAGATCTCGGAGTATTTGATAAAGATAGATTTTTACGAATAATCGGGAAGAAAAAAGATATCATTGTTCTTTCAACCGGAAAGAACGTCTCACCCAAAATTATTGAGTCTCAGCTCACAAAAAGTGCATATATTGAGCAAGCGTTTGTGGTAGGTGACGGATCAAAAAGTATTGCCGCACTGATCGTACCCAACTTTGAGAACTTAACGAAATATTTTCCAGAGAAAAGCGAGAACTCACTGCTAGAAGACAAAGCAGTCAAAACCTTCTTTAAGAAAGAGATTGATAAACTGTTTAAGACTTTTGCCCAACATGAACAGGTCAAGAATTTCAGTTTAATCGTGGAGCCCTTTAACCAAGAAACTGGAACCCTTACGTCTGAGGGCAATTTAATCCGTAAAACCATATTTAATAAATACAAAAGAGAGATAGCACTATTATATGAGAAGAATTTAACCGCTATTGCTTACAAGGCAGGACAATGAAGATTTCCACGACTACATTTTCTCACCGTCCGATGACATACGAGGAGGAAGAATGATTCGCTTCAATGAGGTGCAGACTGAAGAACAAAAATATGAAATGTACAGGCTTCGTTACGATGTCTATTGCCATGAGCAGCATTTTCTAGATGCAATTAATTATCCCGATAATCTTGAATACGACGAGTATGATGAATACTCGATGCACTTTCTTGCGCTTGATGGGTCGGCGATTGTTGGTACGGCTAGGCTGATTCAGAGTTCACCGCTTGGTCTTCCTATCGAGAACTTTTTTAAGCTTAAGCAACCAGATAGTAAGTCAAACAGTTACGCGGAGATTTCTCGCCTCATTGTACATCCCCGGTTTAGAGATTCTAGCTTCTATATAATGTGCGGACTCTCTTTGGCAATGCTAGATTACAGCAAACAGGTAGGAATTACCCACTTCTATGCAGTTTTAGAAGAATTTCTGTATGAAACGTTTACCGGATATGGCTTTCCATTAACTCGGGTAGGCAAGCCTGAGTACTGCTTGGGCCGTGTCCATAGCCCGTTTGTGGTTTCCGTTGCTGAAGGTTTTGAGTATCTCAAGACAAATGATCCCAAACTTTATGAACATCTTATAAGCAATTACGAAAGTACGCTCTAAAATATCGATCATCGATAATATAGCTAATGAAATATTAGCAGGTCGTAGTGCTTAAGATAGGGGTATGCTGTGAGTGCTGTATGGCTTGAAAAACTTTTCTGGAACCGCTATGCGCGTAGTTACGATAAACTTGCTAATTATTATCAACCTTACAAAAACCTTGTCCAAGAAGTCTGTGACCTAATTGATTCTTATGCCCAAGGACGTTCCCTTAAAATCCTGGACGCAGGTTGTGGAACGGGCAACTATGCTATCGAGCTTGCTCAACGAGGCCATACAGTTGTCGGTATTGATTCTTCGCCCATTATGATCTCAAAGGCTAGAATAAAGAATCAATACCTACCAACAGAACAAAAGCTGACACTAATCACCCACGATCTGGGCGAAAAGCTGCCGTTTACGGAAAAATATTTTGATGCGATTATCTCTATTCACGTTCTTTATACTTTGCCCGACCAAAAATCATTCCTTGCTGAACTTAGCAGGGTTGCCTCTCGGCCATCTATGATTATAATAGTCAATTCTTGTACAGCCATGACGTTGCATGCAACCGCCGCCCCCCAGTGGCGCATGTCAAAAGGTCTTGCACGAGTCAAAGCTTTCGTCTCCCTGTTATCTGTAGGGTTTTGGAACTATATCATCTCCCGCCGTGAGAAGAACGGAACTTACGGACTTACGACTTCTAATGAATTGCGAGAGTTGCTTTTATATATAGATGCAAGAAATATCGAGGTTTCTGAATCATATGTAGGCTCAGCTTCAGCAATAGGTTACTTAAAGTAATATAATAACACCCTTTTTAAAGGCTAAAACACCTGCCCATTTTCAAAACTGCTCTAAACCTTGTGGTTTTTGCTGCCGAATATACAATATCGCTAATTAATTTTGGTTAGTTATTAAGTTGATCTATAGGTAGAAAACTATATGCAAATACCTGAAGTTCATTACAATAAACAGCTTATAAAGAAAATAACTTTCACCTCGGTTACCAGCTATTTACTGTTATTTGCCCTGCTAACTAGCGTCTCAGCTTTTACTGGACGATTGGCGGATGAATTTCTAAGTCTGCTTTATGTTGTGCCTGTCGGCACAGCTTTTATCTGCTGTCTTTGGGCTGCCAAGCATTCTAAGGCTTACAAACGCTTATGGCGGCTAATGCTATTTGCAACATGTTCCTGGCTAGCTGCCACGATTATACTCACACTATATGTAGTAAGATTTGGCGCAAAAAATATACCATCACCCAACCTTGCAGATATATTATCGGCTGGCTTTTACCTGCCGTTTCTTCTTGGCGTTATGTTTAGCCTTGGGAGGATAAGGCGGCCTTTTGATTTAGAGAAGAAGCAATTTCTTACGAACACATCCATGCTAGCACTTGCAGCTTTTCTATTGCTTTATAAATTCATCCTTGTGCCCGCATGGTATCTTTACCCCAACTATACAACTACAGAAAAAATCTTTACTGTAGCCAACCCGCTTTTAGACTGGGTGATCTTCGTTTCGATAGCTGTTGCAACTAGAAGATTTCAGGGTAGCCAGATAGAAGGGTGGATCATACTACTTACCTTAGCACCTGCATGCAGTATAATCTCTGATATTCCAATTCACATCTTAGGTTATCAAATGAATATTTTTGCAGTTCTATTTATGAGTATTGCTGCAATACTCATGGCCATGGCAGCCATAGATGAGGTGACAGGCGCATTTTTAGGAATTAGAAACCGTGCACGTGCAAAAACCAATGACGTGACAGATATGCAGATACTGAAGCAGAACCCTTGGCAAACGATCATAATCCCGTTTTCATCGGTTGTTGTTATTCCAATTACCTGGGTAGCTTATTCAATTCACGGAGTTAAGCAAGAAGTCCCTGTTGCGGGCGCGGTATCTATGCTGATCTTATTTCTTCTAATCTATGGAAACCACTTACAGCTTTCGGATAACGCCATCCTTCTAGCTAAGACCCTACGCGATGGCCTTACGGGCCTTCATAACCATCGTTATTTTCAGGAAGCCCTCGACAAGGCTATTTCAAAAGCGGATAAAACCAAGAAACCGGTCTCGCTGTTTGTTCTCGACATAGACAACCTCTCCGAAATTAACAATCAATACGGCCATTTCTTTGGGGATAAAGTCCTAACCACAATAGGCGCTGCCATTACATCCAAAACCAGGGAAGACGATGAAGCGTGCCGGCTTAGTGGTGATGAATTTGGTGTTATTCTCCCGAAAACCGGTCAAGACCGAGCTTTAACTATAGCAACACGCATTAAGAACCACATTAAGAACCACATGGAGAAAACCTTAGCCGGAGCTTTCCCGGATAAAGATATCACAGTAACTATCGGACTTAGCACCTACCCAACGCTGGCAAAAGACAAAGACGAGCTGCTCCATACCGCAGATGGCGCGCTCTATTGGGGCAAGTTGCAGGGTAAGAACAATGTCCTCACATACGACCCCCAAGTGGTTGAAGCCCTCAGCGCGGAAGAACGCACAAAAAGAGTTGAAGAAGCCGCTTTATTAGATTTGGTTAAAACGCTTGTAACGGCTGTCGATGCCAAAGATGAATACACCGGGCTTCATTCTAACGGCGTAAGTGATATGGCGGGCAAGCTTGCGAGACAAATAGGCTTAGATGAAGAAGCTATAAATCGCGTTGAAGTCGCCGGCATGTTGCATGATGTGGGTAAAATCGGCATGCCTGACAGCATATTAAACAAACCCAGCAGGCTTACTGATGACGAGATGGCTATCATTAAAACTCATCCCGAGCTTAGCGCTCAGATCATCAATTCTACGAGCCTCAAAGACGTTGTCCCAGCCGTAAGGTCGCACCATGAGCGGTGGGATGGAAACGGATATCCCAATGGGCTTAAGGGTAAGCAGATACCTCTTGAGGCCAGGATACTTGCGATTGCGGATACTTATGATGCTATGATCACCGATAGGCCTTACCGAAAAGGGTTACCGGTTGATGATGCTATAACCGAGATCAAAAGAAGCGCGGGGACACAGCTCGACCCTGAGCTAGTCGGTCATTTCTTAGCGCTGTTCAGCTACAGAAATACAAAGAAACGATCTGCGGCCGCCCGTGAAAAACGACCTGAAGCCAACTGTAAGGTTGTCGCCAATTCTTAATTAACCGGAACCGATTAAAATCAATACCCTGAATACCCCTTATCGATTATCATTTCATGCTGCTTACATTCCTTCGTTTTGGGTATACACGTGGCATCAATAGCAATTCTTGTTGAAGGAGGTACGTTTCATGCAGCAAATGAACGAAGGCCACGTTCTTACGTGTACGGTTACGGAATGCGGCTTTAACAACAACGAGGCCTGCCATGCCCCAAACATCAATGTCGGCGGCATCCACCCCACGTGCGATACGTTTACCACTCAAAATGTCCAAGAATCTCCAATGGAGATGCCTGATGTTGCAGTTTGCAACGTGGTGGACTGCAAGTTTAATCAGAGCAACGATTGCGCGGCGCCGGGGATTACAGTCGCCCACCATAGCGGGCATGCCGATTGTTTAACATATCGAGAAAGCGCATAGACGCGACTCGATACTGCAGGCATAAAAGGGGTGGTGAACATCCACCTCTTTTTCGGTTTTCAACGACGCGTTTTCATTCTACAATTAGGTTACTATGTTGGAATTAACGGTTTTTGGGATACTTGCGATTTACCTGGTCTATTGGATTATTAAGTCGCTGATAGACAAGCTCTACTTTGAGGCGCTCCTGGGGGCGGGGGTTGTCGTGCTGTCGGCTCAGATATTTATTGTCGCCAATTTCGCCGGGCAGTTCTTGCGCGTGAGGATGGCGAAGAACCTCAACATGACTTTGCAATCCATCGGCCTGTCTTTGCTGGTTGGTTCGATTGTCTTACTGGTTGGGGCGTTTGTATCAAAGCGCAAGATGAGTAGTCTAATTTCGCTATGGGGTAGTACGCAGTTATTTATGACCCAGGGAGTGTACGGTATCATCAGGCATCCCGTGCACCTTAGCGGGATGCTGGCGACGTTGGGTATAGCGCTGCTAATGGCTAACATCGCGGTTATGGCCCTTGGCGCAATCGCATGCGGGGCGTTTTTTGCCGCGTCCAGGGAAGAGGACAGGCACGGCGAAGAGAACATCGGGCACGAGTACGATGTCTATATGCAAAACGTTCCGGCATTTAATTTCGTGCAGGGCATATCGAAAGCTCTACAGAACCGCTAGGGCGCATGCTGCGGGCATGCATTTTTTACTGGAGAATTCAAAGCATGAAGATCGATATCGTAACAATTTTTCCGCCTCTTTTTACCGGTTTTTTAAGCGAGAGCATGATGCGAATCGCTCAGGAAAAACATCTTATTGATATTAAGGTGCGCGACCTGCGCGATTGGACCGTGGATCGGCATCGACAGGTAGACGACATACCTTATGGCGGGGGGTTCGGGATGGTGATGAAGCCGGACCCGTTTTATAAAGCGGTCCTTGATATCGGGGCGCCGGGGAGCCTTGAGCAAATCCGGCAAAAGGCCAGGATTGTGCTATTTACACCGCGTGGTAGAATTCTTAAACAAGATTTAGTTGAAGAATTCGCGCGGGAAGAGCATATTATTATGCTGTGCGGGCGATACGAGGGTATCGACGAGCGGGTTCATAAGCATGTTGCAACGGATGAGATTTCACTTGGTGATTTCGTGCTTTCCGGCGGGGAGATACCGGCGATGGCGTTGACCGAGGCGGTTACGCGGCTTATTCCGGGTGTGTTGGGTGCCGAGGAGTCGCTTGTCGAGGAGAGCTTTGAGGAAGGGCTACTCGAGTATCCTCAATATACCAGGCCGCCCGAGTTTATGGGGTGGAGCGTGCCGGAGGTACTGCTCTCGGGGCACCACGGGGAGATCGCCAAGTGGCGCCGCAGGGAACGTCTCAAGGCAACCTTGCTAAGAAGGCCTGATTTGCTTGCTAAAGCGCATCTATCGGACCAGGATCTGAAGATGCTGGAACAGTTGCGAGAAGAACCGGGTGAACAATAAGAAGCAACCGCATGTATTGGGTTTTTTGCCGATTGCCGGGTGCCGAAAGCTGAAAGCTTCTTTATGGGGTTGCTATACGAAGTTGATTTCGCTATAATTTGAGTGTTATGCCAAGAAGGAGGATACGATGAATCGCATAGAAAGCATTGAAAGAGCACAGCTTAGAGATGATATACCAAGCTTCGGCCCTGGGGATACCGTTAAGGTTCACTATAAGGTTGTTGAGGCCGGACGAGAGAGAACGCAGATGTTCCAGGGAGTCGTCTTAAAGAAACAGAACGGCGGCGTCAGGGAAACATTTACCGTGCGCAAGATATCCTTTGGAATCGGCGTCGAAAGGACGTTTCCGATTCATACGCCAAAGATCGCAAAGATCGAGGTTCTCTCAAGGGGTAAAGTACGGCGCTCGAAGCTCTACTATCTAAGAGAGAAAATCGGCAAAAAGGCCCGCATCAAAGAGAAGAGATACTAATATTTGTGGCGGAAGAGAGCGAAAATATGTCCGATAGCGAGAAAGCCGGTGCCGATTCGGGCATTGGCTTGGCGAACTCGTTAGCTAATGATTCTAGTGAGTCGAATGAAATAAAAAGTGAACCGCGGGGCAAGGACTCTTTTGTCTCGTTTCTCAAAGAGCTGCCCGTTCTGGTAATAACGGCTGTAATAATAGCCTTTGTAATAAAATGGCTGGTAGTACAGCCTTTTTACATTCCTTCGGGCTCGATGGAGCCCACGCTTGTTCCCGGCGACAGGGTTCTGGTCAGTAAGTTTATCTACCGGTTTGTTCAGCCAAAGCCGGGGGACATCATCGTCTTTATCGCACCAAACGGGGATGGCCGCGACTTTATAAAGAGAATCGTGGCCACCGGAGGCGATACCGTCGAGGTTAAAGAGGGCCGGCTTTATGTAAACGGTAAGCCGTCCCAGGGCGACTACAAGACCATGCCGGGGGATTATAGCAACTTTCCGGCGAAAAAAATCCCGAAGGGACGCGTCTTTGTCATGGGGGATAACAGACCGAATTCGATGGATGCGCGCGTATTCGGCCCGCTCGACGAAAACGCAATTTTAGGGCGGGCGTTCACGGTCTATTGGCCGCTCGACCATATGACGCTGTTGAATTAGCTTTTAAATTTTCACTCTATTTCAGTATTGTATATATTTACATTAATTTGGTCTCCTATGGATTTCTCCAAGTACACAATTGCCGAGATTAAGACTATGTTGGATCAGGCAGGAGCGAGTGAGCGCGCCCGTCTTGTATCCCGGCTTGGAAACGATCCCCGCCAGGGGGTTCAGAGAATAGTAACTTCCTACCACAACGAAATCAAGCGGTTTGAGGCCGAGGATATGAGGCAGAAAGAACTATCTAAGTACGAGAGAGCGATTCACAAGCAGGGCTTTACTTTAGTAGCCGGGGCAGATGAGGCGGGCAGGGGGGCGCTTGCCGGACCGATTGTTGCGGCGGCGGTCATCCTTCCAAAGAATGCAAAGATTCACGGGTTGCGTGATAGCAAACTACTCAGCGCAGAACAACGAGAAGACCTGTATGGCAAGATAGTCAATGTGGCCGTTGCATGGAAGGCGGCGCGTATCGAGCATCATCAAATAGACGCGCACGGTATCCAATGGGCGAATCTGCAGTCGCTCGAGAGGGCGATTTTGGGGCTTGAGCCGGGGCCGGACTATGTGCTGCTCGACGCGTTCGATATAAAAACCCTCGAAATCCCGCATCTTGCTATTGTGAAAGGCGACAGGCTGTCGCTCTCGATAGCGGCGGCATCGGTGATCGCAAAGGTAACGCGCGACCGCATTATGCGCGAGTATCATAAAGACTACCCGGCGTATGGGTTCGATCGGCATAAGGGATACGGGACGCAACCGCATATTCGTGCTCTTGAGGAGTGCGGTATCTCGCCTATACACCGCACATGTTTTATGCCTGTTGCGGGGTATGAGCAGCTCGGCTTAATGTAGATCTTCTAACAGAATCATCCCGCTATACCTATCATCGTACATCGGATACTAAAGATGCAGGTGCCTCACGCGGCTCTATGTGGCTATGACGGCGCGTGGTTGGTATAATGCAATATAAAAATGTCTCATTTTGGGAACATTATAGGTTGACAAGCGAAACCATGACGGAAGAAACCAAAAACCAAGAGAGCAGCGAAAGCGGAAAAATCATATATAAAGGAATCGAGTTTGCGCATCCAAGCGAGGAGCAGTGTGCGAGGATACTCGATTTCTACGGCGTTCGGTGGGAGTACGAGCCGAATACGTTTCCCATAGAATGGGACAAGGAAGGCAACGTCACACAAAGCTTCTCGCCGGATTTTTATCTGCCCGATTTGGATTTGTATATCGAGCTTACGACGATGAGCCAGAAGCTTGTTACCAAGAAAAACCGGAAAGTAAGAAAGCTAAGGGAACTCTATCCCGACATACAGATAAAGATATTCTATCAGAAGGACTTTAAGAACCTTCTGTTGAAGTACGGATTACCTCGTTTGTAAAGAAGTTACTTGTGCTGTAGTCGATGTTGGTGCGGTTGAGCGATTCGTGGGTGCGTAGTGTTAAACGATGATATTGAAAAGGTATTAATCACCGAGGCGGAGATCAAGTATAAGATTCATGAGTTAGGCGGGATTATCTCCAATGAGTATTCCGGCAAAGACCTCGTGATGGTAAGCGTCCTGCGGGGTGGGGTTATTTTTATGGCGGACCTGGTCCGCTCGATCTCGATCCCGGTCACCATCGATTTTATGGCAATCTCAAGCTACGGGCCATCGACAGATACATCGGGCGTCGTGCGGGTTTTAAAAGACCTGGAAGAGAACATTAACGATCGCCATGTGTTGATTGTTGAGGACATTATAGACACCGGTCTTACATTAAGCTATTTGTTGCGAAGCCTTAAGGCGCGCGAACCGGCCGGCCTTGACGTATGCGTGCTTCTCGATAAATCGGCCCGCAGAATAGTGGACCTGCCGATAAAGTACAAGGGATTTGATGTTCCCGATGTGTTTGTGGTGGGTTATGGGCTTGATTACAGGCAAAAATATCGCAACTTGCCGTATGTCGGCATTTTAAATAAATCTGTCTATGAGGAAGAGTGGGCGAATCTTTAATCCTTCTCGTTTATCCAGATCTAATTATTAGATTATGCCTGCTAACGGCCCGTTGTTGATAACTGATAGTTAGTTGCCGAACTAATTGCGCATCATTATGCCTTATGGTATGATTAGTCCGAACTTAGTGCAGAGATTATTTTAGTGAGTGGGTACAAACCCACTCTTTTAATTATGAGGGTGCTGCTTTCATGAAGCGTGATCCTAAGGTCGAGAGGATTGAGCAGCTTATCGAGCCCGTTATTGAGCGTGAGAGCCTCGAGTTAGTTGATGTGGAACTCATACGCGAAGCAATCGGGCTTGTTCTTCGTATTCTTGTGGATTCGAAAGAAGACGGCATAAGCCTGGACAGGCTTGCTAAGATAAGCCAGTCGGTCGGGGCCATTCTGGATGAATCCGGGATTGTTACGCAGAAGTATACGCTGGAAGTATCGTCTCCCGGCATTGAGCGGCCGTTAAAGAAGCCCGAGCATTTCAAGCGGTTTGTCGGTTCGAATATTTCGGTAAAAACCGAGAAGCCGATTGGAAAACGCAGGCAATTTAAGGGGCGGTTGCTTGAAGCCGACGATAAAGGCTTTGTAATCGAAGTCGAGGGCGAGAACTTCGAGATCGACTACGATAACGTAGCAAAAGCGCGCCTTCAGGTCGAACTGGAGTTTTAGCTAACGGCTAACAACTCTAGCTTATGGTTTGCTTACTTAAGTTGACCTAAGTTCCAGCTTGAGTTTTAGCTTATGTTTTAGTTTTTTGAAAGGGGCTATATAACGTGAACGGAGAGTTGATTGAAGCTCTAAAGCAACTTGAACGCGAAAAGCAAATAGATCCACACACGGTGCTTGAGGCGCTCAGTTCTGCTCTAGCGTCAGCGTACAAACGAAACTACGGCGCCGGCACAAGCGATATTAGAGTGAATATCGATCCGAAAACCGGAAATATCAGCGTGTTTTCTCAGGAGTGGATTGAGAAAGAAGGCGAAGAGCCCGAACTTGTTGAAGAGGAGATCACGCCGGAGAACTTCGGCAGAATCGCTGCGCAGACGGCAAAGCAGGTTATCCTGCAGCGCATCCGAGAAGCGGAGCGTGAGAAGATGTACCAGGAATATATCGACCGTGAGGGCGATATCGTCACGGGCATCGTCGAGCAGAGCGATCAGCGCTATACGCTGGTCAACCTCGGAAGAGTTGAGGCGTTGCTGCCACCAACGGAGCAGGTGCCAACCGAGAGGTACGACCACGGTATGCGTTTAAAGACATATATCGTTGAGGTCAGGCGCACGACCAAGGAACCTCAGATTATCGTATCGAGAACCCACCCGAGCCTGCTGCGGCGCTTGTTTGAACTGGAAGTACCGGAGATTTACGATGGCTACGTCGAGATAAAATCCGTTGCCCGTGAGCCGGGATACCGGTCAAAGATCGCAGTAGCGTCCAGAGAAGCAAGCATCGATCCGGTCGGCGCTTGCGTTGGCCCTAAGGGTTCGCGCGTGCGTATGGTCGTAAGCGAGCTTCGCGGGGAGAAGATCGATGTCGTTGAGTGGAGCGAAGACCCGGCTAAGTTCGTGGCCAACGCGCTCAGTCCGGCAAAGGTCAAAGCCGTCAAGATCAGCGAGGCACAACACACGGCTGCAGTGGTTGTGCCTGATAACCAGCTATCCCTTGCGATCGGCAAGGAAGGTCAAAACGCGCGACTTGCCGCAAAGCTCACCGGGTGGAGGATCGATATAAAGAGCGAGAGCCAGGCAAAAGATGTTGCGGAAACGACCCATATATTAGAGGTCGGCGGCCATATCGAAGATGACGGTACAGCGGCTTGTATCTGCCAGGCGGTAAAATCATCCGGCGAACGTTGTTCTAATAAAGCGCGGCCGGGAAGCAAGTATTGTGGGGTTCACAAGAAACTTGAAGACGAGGAGTAGATGACCTTGGCGCAAGCTAAGAAACTTCCGCAAAGAACCTGCACCGGATGCCGTGAGATTAAGCCCAAAAAGGCGTTAATCAGGATCGTTAGGACTCCCGAGAAAAACATTATCGTCGATCCTACGGGAAAAGCTAACGGACGCGGGGCATATATCTGCCCGAGGAAGGAATGCCTTGAGGCAGCGATAAAGAGTAAACGACTAAGTAAAGCCCTGGAAGTAGAGATACGTCCGGAGGAACTTAAAAAATTAGAAGAAGAGCTGGAAGCCTTAATCAAGGCATCCGGCGAATAGATTAGGTGGTGATAGGATGAGAGTTTATGAGCTGGCAAAGCAAATGGGTATTTCCAGTGCAGAGCTTATGGACAAACTAAAAACAATAGGCATCGAAGTTAAAAGTCATGCCGCCTCTATTGATCCTGAGGTGGTACGAAAACTTGACGGTGCCCCGAAAGCCAGTTCGTCACCACGCGCAGCAGTGCAGGACAAGGAAACGGTAGCCAAGAAAACGGCGACTACGAAACCGGCCAAGGCCAGTGCGAAAGCCGCTTCAGAAAAAGCTCCGGTTGCGGCACAGACCAAGGCGGCTCCTCAGGTAAAAGCTGCAGAGACACCAAGAGCGCCGCAAGCCGAGCGCCCGTCTCAGCCGGCACAGCCGGCCAAAACCGGTGTAAAAGCGCAAGGTGGGGCGAACGTGCAGGCCGATACAAAGCCAAAACCGGGTGCAAAGACACCGCAGACGCAGAGAAGACCGGGGACAAGGCCGGCTGCGCCTCAGAAGCAGAGCGGAAGACCTCAGGTAACAGTTGAGGAGCCCAAGCGCGTAATCGAGGTGCCTCTTGCCGCAACGGTAAAAGAATTTGCGAGCTTAGTCGGTAAAGAACCGAACGAGCTGATAAAAATGCTGCTTAAGCTCGGCGAGCTGGTCACAATCAGCCAGTCGTTGAGTTCGGAGGCAATAGAAATTCTTGCGGATGAAATGGAACTTAATGTTAAGTTCTACAATCCCGAAGAAGTGCATGTTGAAGAAGAGATAGTTGAAGATAGCGATAGCCTTTTACCACGACCCCCGGTCGTTACGGTTATGGGTCACGTCGACCACGGTAAAACATCCCTGCTCGATGCGCTCAGGAAAACCGATGTTACCTCTGGTGAGGCCGGCGGCATAACGCAGCATATAGGTGCCTACCAGGTGGTTCTGGGCGGGCGCAAGATCACGTTTATCGACACACCCGGTCACGAGGCCTTTACGGCTATGCGAGCCCGAGGCGCGAATGTCACGGACATCGTAGTGCTTGTCGTTGCGGCCGATGACGGCGTTATGCCGCAGACCGTTGAGGCGATAAACCACGCAAAAGCCGCAGGCGTCCCGATTGTAGTCGCGGTCAATAAGATAGACAAACCCAATGCGGACCCCACAAGGGTGCGCCAGGAACTCACAAAATACGAGCTGATTCCCGAGGAGTGGGGCGGAGAGACCATCTTTGTCGATGTGTCCGCCAAGAAGCAGATCAACCTCGGAGACTTACTCGAGATGATTCTGCTGGTCGCCGATGTCCAGGAGCTAAAAGCAAATCCTAAGGCAACGGCGCGCGGTATCACTATCGAAGCAAAGCTCGATCGCGGTCGGGGCCCGATCGCTACTGTCCTTATAAATCGCGGTACGCTTCGCGTTGGTGATGCGGTTATCGCAGGCACGGCTTACGGCAAGGTGCGGGCAATGAACGATGACAAGGGTCATCCTGTTCGCGAGGCTACACCGGCGCAGCCGGTTGAGGTAATCGGCCTCTCGTCGCTTCCGCGGGGGGGCGAGGAACTCAAAGTCGTCGAAGATGAGAAGACGGCACGCCGTATCGCAGAAAAGCGGGCGCTCAAACGCCGCTTGATCGCGCAAGAGCAACGCCGCAGAATTACGCTTGAAGACCTATTCAGCAGGATTCAGGAGGGCGAGGTTAAAGATCTTAACCTGGTCATCAAGGCGGATACGCAAGGCTCGGTCGAGGCGTTGAAGGACGCTCTGTACAAACTAAATACCAGTGAGGTACAGATTCAGGTTATTCATACCGGCGTTGGCGGTATATCAGAGACAGACATAATGCTCGCCGCAGCATCCAATGCGATTGTTATCGGCTTTAACGTAAGGCCTGATATCAACGCAACGGCGATGGCGACGAAGGAATCCGTCGATATACGTACCTACAGGATCATCTACAAAGTCGTCGAGGATATTACCAGCGCGCTGTCGGGTCTTCTGTCGCCGGCTATCGACGAAGTCGACACCGGCCGGGCCGAAGTCAGGGCGCTGTTTAAAGTTCCCAAGCTCGGCGTCATAGCGGGGTGCTATGTCACAAACGGAGAAATCGACCGGAACGACCGGGTACGACTGGTCAGGGAAGGTCAGGTAGTATATGATGGCGGAATCATATCGCTTAGAAGGTTTAAAGACGATGTTAAAACCGTCCGCGAAGGTTTCGAATGCGGTATAGGCCTTGAGAACTTCCAGGATGTCAAAGAGGGCGACGTCATCGAGACCTACAAACTGGTCGAGAGAGAACGTCAATTAGGTGAATAAACATGGTAGTGGGATTGCTCAGGATGGAGTTGTACCTGCCTGCGGCAAATTCTCTTAAAGACAAGAGACAGATCGTTAAGAGCATCATTGGTAAAGTCGAGAGCAAGTATAACGTTTCTATCTCGGAAGTCGGCAACCATGAACTCTGGCAGCGGGTGACCATCGGGATTGCCCACGTATCGGAGAAGGGCGAGCAAACAAAAAAAGTGCTCGACCATATAGACAGATACATTGAGAACCTGGATAAAGCTATCGTTAGTGAGAGACAGGTGTCGATGTTCTCACCGGAATAAATAAAGCAAGCGGGGTCAGACCATATTTTTGGACTGACCCTGTTTTAATCGTATAGATTAACCCGGAGGATGTATTATGGAAACCGCAAGAACACGTAAAGTGGGCGAGCTTATAAAAGAGGAAATCAGCGAAATAATCCAAAAAGAAATAAAGGACCCGAGGATTGGTTTTGTTACAATAACAGGGGTTGATGTTACACCGGGCCTCAGGTTTGCGCATGTTTTTATAAGCGTCCTGGGGAATAAGAAGCAAAAAGAAAGCACGTTGAAGGGCTTGCAAAGCTCAAGCGGGTTCCTGCGTAAAGAGCTTTCTAAACGCATACGGTTGAAATATTTTCCAGAGCTGAAATTTGAATTCGACCCCTCTATCGAAGCGGGGAGGAGAATAGACAAGATCATAAGGAAACTGCATAAACATGAAGAGAAGCGAGACAAAAAAACAAAATGATCAACGAAAGTAATAAGTTCAAGAAAATCGCAGCTAAACTGAAAGAGGCGAACTCGGTCGCGATCACGATACACGTCCAGCCCGACGGGGATGCCCTCGGAAGCCTCTTGGCTATGACTCTCTATCTGAAGCGGCTGGGAAAGGCCGTGTGCGCCACCTGGGGCGAGGAGATCAGAATCCCGGCCCATTATACCTGGTTGCCGGGAATTGATGCTATCCGGGCATTTAGTTCATGTATTGAAGCCGACGTTTTGCTGACTCTCGACTGCGCAAATGCGCATCGCCTGGGGCTGTTAGAGGAGAAGCTTCCGGTATTTAAAACGGTTATCAATATCGATCATCACATCGATAACTCACGGTTCGGCACGATTAACTTGCTTGATTTCGACGCCGCCGCAACGTGTGAGATTATTTACGACCTGCTACAAGTTATGGAAGCCGATATAACCCCCGATATTGCAACGTTGCTCTATGCCGGAATAGTGACGGATACGGGAAGGTTCCAATACCAAAACACGACCGCGAAGACCCTGCGGGCGGCGGCCGACCTGGTCGACCACGGGGTGTCTCCTAACGCGATATTCGAAAAGATATACGAAAACACCTCGTTCGCTTCATTAAAACTGCTTGCCCGAATTCTCGAGCGGGCGGAACACGTCGAGCAGAGCGGGTTTATCTACTCATACGTATTAGATAGCGACCTCAAAGAGCTGGACATTTCGATGTCGGATACGGAGACCTACATCGATTATTTGAGAACGGCGAAAGAAGCCAGTGTAGCAGGTATATTTAAAGAAACACCTGATGGCAAGCTTAAGGTAAGCCTGAGATCTAAAGGTGTCATCGATGTGGGCACTATTGTGCGAGAAGCAGGCGGGGGAGGACATCGTAACGCAGCCGGCGGCACACTTGACATGAGCATCCCTGAAGCGGTCAAGTGGATATCTTCACGGGTGCTCGCTCAAAAAGCGGCATCGGCTACACGATAATATATGCAAAACAGAGAGATGAACGGCGTTTTAGTCATCGATAAGCCCTCCGGGCGGACATCCCACGACATTGTTGATATCATTCGCAAAGCAACCGGCATGAAGAAGGTCGGACATACCGGCACACTCGACCCCTTGGCAACCGGGGTTTTGGTACTGCTTCTCGGTCGCGCTACCCGCATCGGCAGATTCCTTGAGCTTGAGCCCAAAGAATACATCGCGGGGGCCGTGTTCGGTATCGCTACCGATACGCAAGATATCACCGGTACTATCATCGAAAAGTCAAACACACCGGTCACAAAAGACGCACTCAAGCGGCTTATGCCCGAATTTACCGGTGAGATCTCTCAAATTCCCCCAATGGTATCCGCGATAAAAATCGGTGGGAAGCCCCTGTATAAGCTTGCGCGCCAAGGAAAAGAGATTGAGCGGCCCGAACGAAAGGTTACTATCTTTGAACTGGTGCTTCTTGATTATTCTATAACGGATGGAAAAGCCCATGCCGTATTTCGCGTGCTGTGTTCCGGGGGGACCTACGTGCGAACGCTCATCCACGATATGGGGGCGCGCCTCGGAGCCGGGGCTACACTCGAGAGCCTTCGCCGCACCCGCGTCGGCGTCTACACCGTGTCGCAAGCATTGACCGTCGACGAGGCAAACCGCGAAGCCATCGAAGCGCGGCTTATAAGCATGGACGGCGCGCTGGCGCATTTGCCTCAGGTTATTGTACAAAACGGCCTGATAGGATTACTATTAAACGGGCAGAAAATTGACGCGAAAGGTATAAAAGCACACCCTGACGCTGTCGTGAGCGACGAATTTGTGCGCGTTAAAAGCGAGAACGGGGTTTTGCTTGCCCTAGGCAAGGTTACGAACGAGGCCACGTTCGAGGTAAAGCCGGAAATCGTAGTAGGGTCCGGGGGCCAGGGATGAATGTCTAGGACGAGGGATGAGAAGTGCCTGCTAGATTCTTCGCTAACGCTCAGAATGACAGAAAAGAACGCTCAGAATGACAAATTAAATAACAAGATTCTAATCATTATTTTATAGCAGGTTCGAATAATGGGGTTTGATAGGAACGTGGAGATTATCAGGGGAATAGAGAATATTCAAAACATAGAGGGGCCATCGGCGGTCACCATCGGGGTTTTTGACGGTGTCCATCTCGGTCATCAGACAATAATCAAGATGGCCGTCGATTTCGCGCGAATTATCCACAGAGTAAGTGTTGTGGTCACGTTTGAGCCGCATCCACTGGCAATCGTCCGCCCCGAGAGCCAGCCGCCCCTTCTGACCGCAACCGATCTTAAAGCCGAATATATCCGAGAACTCGGTGCAAATCATTTACTTGTTATCCCGTTTAGTTTGGAATTCGCGAATATGGCAGCCGAAGACTTTATCGACAACGTTCTTCTCGATAAATTGCACGCCCAGTACGTGGTGGTCGGTGAGGATTTTTCCTTCGGAAAAGGCCGGCGCGGTAACGTTGCGTTCCTGGATTCATACGGCGGTCCCAAGGGTCTTAAGGCCATAGGCGTTCCGCACATAAAAACCGATGATATCGTAATCAGCAGCACCGAGGTCAGAGAGCGTCTGAAGCGGGGCGACATTCTTGGCGCACATGAACTCACCGGGCGTTACCCCAGGTTCAGGGGAAAGGTGGTCCATGGCTTTGGGCGCGGGGGGTCGGTCATCGGCGTCCCGACGGCAAATGTTGAGACGCTCTACGGAGAGCTGCTTCCAAGCGCGGGCGTATATGCGGGATATGCCTGGGTGGATGATGATCGCGAGCCGTGTGTTATCGATATCGGCTGGTCGCCGACATTTGGCGATTTGCTCAAACCTGAGATACACGTCCATATCCTAGGTTTTAAAAAAGACATTTACGGTAAGAGAATTGATATCGAGCTTATCGACAAACTAAGGGATGAAAAAACCTTCAACACTATAGACGAATTGAAGCAGCAAATACAAAGGGATATACAAAAAGCGAAAGAAGCGCTTGCATCTAAATCCAAGTAAAGCGTTTACGCAGCACAAGACTTTATGCTAAGATTCCAATAGACTTTTAGAACCGCTAACTAAGTTGCTCGACTCACCAACGGCTACTTGGTTTGCGGGGTTTTATAATAAGGAGGTGACACCATGGCTTTGGAAAAAGACGCCAAATCCGTAATCATTGAAGAGTATAAAACGCATGACAGCGACACGGGCTCACCGGAAGTCCAGGTCGCAATCCTCACCAAGAGAATTAGCGACCTCACTGGGCACCTAAAAGAACATAAGAAGGATCACCACTCCCGCCGTGGTCTTTTGCAGATGGTCGGCCAGCGAAGAAGATTGCTCAATTACTTGAAGAACAAGGATATTGAGAGATACAGAACACTAATATCAAAATTAGGCCTCAGGGCTTAAATACGGGAAACCAAATGGGCAGCCCCACGGGTTGCCCAAAATTCTATACGGAGAAACATTAGGAGGTTCTCAACTATATGGAGCCTAACGCACAAAACGGTGTGCAAGTCAGAGATGTAGTTACGCAAGAGTTTGAAATCGGCGGAAAGACGATAACGTTTCAATCGGGGCTTTTGGCCAGACAGGCCGATGGGGCCGTCACAGTACAGCTGGGCGAGACGATGGTACTTGTGACAGCGGTCGTAGCAGAGGAGCCGAGTGAGGGACGGGATTTTCTCCCGCTGACTGTCGATGTGGAAGAAAAGATGTACGCGGCCGGGAAGATCCCCGGTGGTTTTATCAAAAGGGAAACCAGGCCGAGCGAAAAAGCTACACTTACGGCGCGCCTGATCGACAGGCCGCTAAGGCCGTCGTTTCCCAAGGGATTCTACAACGATATACAGGTTATAGCGACCGTCCTATCGGTTGATTTAGTAAACCAGCCGGATATCATTGCGCTTAACGGTGCGTCTTTGGCGCTCGTTTTGGCAAACGCGCCCTTTAACGGGCCGGTTGCCGGTGTCAGAATCGGCAGGGTTGACGGGCGTTTCGTGTTCAACCCCACCTTCGAGGAACTGGCGGAAAGCGATCTTGACATGGTAGTCGCCGGCAACCGCAACGCCATCCTTATGGTCGAGGCGGGCGCAAAGGAAGTCACCGAAGAGGATACCGTACAGGCACTCGCAGAGGCCCATAAGGCCATCATCGAGCTGTGCGATTTCCAGGAACACTTTAAAGAAGCATACTTAAAAGTGATTCCGGCTTCTAAAAAAGAGATCAAACTGCCTGTTGCCGACATGACCTACGAGCAGATAGAGGAAAAAATCCGCGAATTTGCAACAGGCAAACTTAGGGAAGCCCTTAAAAACCCCGAGAAACTTGCACGCGAGCGCCAGGAGGAAATGATCGAGGACGAGACGATAGAAGAACTCGAGTCGCTTATCGAGGGCAAAGAACAATACGTCTCGAAAATCCTGGCAAAAATACGCAAAGAAGAGATGCGTAAGATGGTCCTTGACGAGGGCATCAGGGCGGATGGTCGCAAAACAAACGAAATCAGGCCGATCCTCATCAAGGTCGGGGTTCTCCCGCGGCCACACGGCTCGGGTCTCTTTACGCGGGGACAAACGCAGGCGCTGTCGGTCGTCACGCTCGGAACCGTAAGAGAAGAGCAGATGATCGACGGTCTTGGCATCGAAGAGTCCAAACGATATATGCACCACTATAACTTCCCACCGTTCGCAACGGGTGAGATAGGGTTCTTGCGCGGGCCAAAACGGCGCGAGATCGGGCACGGCGCGCTTGCCGAGCGGGCGCTCTTCCCGGTTATCCCAAAGGAAGACGAGTTCCCATACACGATTCGAATCGTTTCCGAAGTTCTTGAATCCAACGGTTCTTCATCGATGGCAAGCGTCTGCGGAAGCACGCTTTCGCTTATGGATGCGGGGGTTCCGATAAAAGCCCCGGTTGCGGGTATTGCAATGGGGCTCATCAAGGAGGGCGATCGTATCGCCATCCTGACCGATATCCTCGGCATGGAGGACGCCCTGGGCGACATGGACTTTAAAGTCGCCGGTACGGCCAAAGGAATTACGGCCCTGCAGATGGATATGAAGGTCGAGGGGGTCGGAAGCGATATTCTTGGCAAAGCGCTCGCACAGGCACGCGATGCGCGTCTTTATATCCTGGATAGGATCGCGCAGGTTCTACCGGGGCCGAGAAGCGAACTTTCCAAGTACGCGCCGCGCATCATAACGGTTAAGATACCGTCAGATAAAATTGGTGACCTTATCGGTCCTAAGGGTAAAAACATCCGGGGTATCATCGAAGAGGTCGGCGCCAACTTCGTTACCATCGATATCGAAGAGGACGGCACGGTCTTTATCGCCTCGACCGATGGCCCGGCCGGCGAGCGCGCACGCGAGCTGGTTGAGATGTTCACCAAGGAGCCCAAGGTCGGTGAACGATTCATGGGCACCGTTACCAAAACCACCGGCTTTGGAGCCTTTGTAGAGATACTGCCCGGCAAAGAAGGCCTAGTACACATATCGCGCCTGACAAAGGGTCGCGTCCCGACTGTCGAATCCGTCGTTAACGTCGGCGACAAGATAGAGGTTGAGGTTATCGATACCGACAAGCAGGGTAAAATAAGCCTGCAGGCCTTAAACCTTGAAGTTAAAGGAAGCCGGAATGAGTAACGACCAGTTTTTCCAGCGAACAGCCTTACCATCGGGAATAACCGTTATTACCGAGCGCATGACACAAGTGCGCTCGGTCGCTATCGGTTTCTGGGTCGGTGTCGGATCGCGGGATGAAACCGAGCCGATCAATGGAATGTCTCACTTCATCGAGCACCTGCTGTTTAAAGGAACAAAGACCAGAACGGCCAGGGAGATCTCAGAGGCGTTCGATACGCTGGGCGGCGAGCTTAACGCGTTTACCGCCAAGGAATACACGTGCTACTACTCACGCCTCCTTGACGAGCACGTGTCCGAGGGTACCGAGATCCTGGCCGACATGATCCAGAACCCGAAGTTTGCCGAAGATGATATCAACTCGGAGCGAAACGTAATCCTTGAGGAAATCAACCTCCATGAGGATAGTCCGGACGAGCGTATCCACGACCTGTTTGCGACATCATTATGGACGGAGCATCCGCTGGGCAAATCCATACTCGGGCACCTTGAAACAATTAAAAATGTCTCCAGGGACGATGCCCTGGGCTTTTATCATCAGGAATACGTCCCGAACAATTTGATTGTCGCCGCGGCCGGCAACATCGACCACAACAAGATGGTCGAGCTTACCCGGCAGCATTTCAATTTTGCGCCCGGTAAAAAACCGGCGCGTAAGGAATTTACTCCAAGGGTCGAGAAAAAGATCGATGTCTTTACCAAAAAGACCGAGCAATCCCATATCGTTTTGGGTGCGGAAGCCATTCACGCTAAAGACGAGCGCCGGTTTACGCTCTCGATCCTCGATAACATCCTGGGTGGCAGCATGAGTTCGCGTCTTTTCCAGGAGATCCGAGAGAAGCGGGGCTTGGCCTATTCGACGTACTCTTACCACTCGCTCTATCAAGACGCGGGCTTTATTGCAAGCTACGCTGGGACCGCGCCTGAAAATACCGAAGCGGTCGTAAAACTTATCCAGGAGCAGTTGCAGGATATCTTGAATGGCGGCATAACCGATCAAGAATTATACCGTTCAAAAGAGCATTTAAAAGGTCAGCTCGTTCTAGGGCTTGAGAGCACGGGCCGCAGGATGACGCACCTCGGAAAACTCGCGATAATCGGCGGGGAGATTCTCTCCCTGGATGAGCTGGTCGAGCGTATCGAAGCGGTAACCAAAGACGGTGTGACCGAACTCGCACAGCAACTCTTCAACCCCGAGAAAATGGTCCTGACAATCATCGGTCCATTCGAGCTCGAAAACCTAGCACACTTGGTAGTGTAATTTACCCATTGACTATCGACCATAAATCCGCTTAATTATTAGTTAAGTGCTACCCTTAATATCACATTACTTAACTGTAATGTTGGTTTTAAAATTCGGCGTTTGGGTAAGATAAACGAGTAATCTTAACAAGCGCAAGGAGGGGTAAGTAAGTTGAAGGCAGAGTCTTTAAACTCGGATCTGCGCGATCTTATAGACTTTCAGGCGAAGGCAGTCTCATCGCATTACGACTTACCGCCAAAGTTCTTCGCGGGGTTCCTCGGACCGCGCATGGCATATTCGTGCGGATACTTCGCAGATGAAGACAATACCCTTGAAGAGGCCGAGGAAAACAAACTGCTGTTGACGGCGAAAAAGCTTGATCTCAAGAAGGAAGATACGATCCTTGATATCGGCTGCGGCTGGGGAAGCTTCCTGTTTTACGCGGTGGAAAATTTCGGCTGCCAGGCCGTAGGTATTACGGTCTCCAAGGAGCAGGCGGCGTTCGTTAACAGCGTTGCCGAGGCGCGGGGCCTTAAAGACAAGGTGCGCGCCGACGTCGTCCACGTCTATAACATGGACTATCCACGCGAGTTCTTCAACAAAATCGTCACGATAGGCGCAATCGAGCATATGGATGATCTTCACCGGGTATTCAGCAAAAGCGCACCTTTCTTAAAGGAAGATGGGCTTATGCTGGTCCACGGGATGACCAAGCCTTGGAGTGCTAGGGAAGAAGAGCTGCAGGGCATCTCCTCTGAGGTCGGCGAGATGGTAAAAGAGCATTTCGGCGTGGGTTACTGGAAAAGCCTGTGGGAGTTAATGGAGGCGCTTGAGAAAAGCGGCTTTGAGATCCTCGACCATGAAAACATCACCCGCCATTATCAGCTAACGGTTGAGCGCTGGCTTGAAAGGCTGCAGGAAAACGAAGCCATGCTTGTAGATAACATCGTACCAGAAGAAACATATCGCGAGTTCCTGGTGTTCATGGCCGGCTACATCGTCGGGTTTGAAACCAGCCATACGCTTTGCAACCAAATCCTCTGCCGCAAGATCAGTTGCGGAGATCTACGTCCGGCCCTGCCCTTAACCAGAGAAAACATCGTCCTCCATTCCGGAAAGGGGTGCCTATGCAAGAAAGACTAACCGCCAATCATATCGCCGAGCAGGTATTTGATCATATGGTCCCCAAAATTTTAGTCGAGCAGCCCGATATCGCGCGCCGCGTTAACGCGGTTATCGGCATCGAGCTAACGGGAGAAAACGGCGGCTACTGGACGCTTGATCTAACCGATACTCCGGTAATAGAGAGGGGCAAGACAAAGGAGCCTAAGTGCACGCTCACCGCGCAGGTGGACGACTTTCGCGACCTGCTGACGAACGGCAGCGTGCGGGCGGCTCTTGATGCTTTCAAGAAAAAGCGCATCCAAGCCAGCGGCCATTTGCCGACTATTTTAAAGCTCGAGGTGCTGCTCAAGTCGCTGAGCAAACAAAACAACGTAGTCGCATAATCGGAGAAGAGCACCGCGCTTCTTGTCTGCGTTCTTCCATTATTTTTCGCCTCCTTACATTTATAGGTTTGTTTATTTTTACCCGTATATTCGCAACCGTGACAAAATGAGACCAATAGCAATGCCTCATCCCTGGAGAGCGAGGAGAAGACAAATGGAATACAAATAGCGTCCAGACTGGTAAAATAGGGAGAATCTGCTTGCAGATTTCTGGTCCTTGCACGATATCGAGAGAGTGTAAAAACCATACATTTTAAAAAGCATGTATTTAAAAAGCACACATTTTAAAAAGCATGTATAATATGGTGTTAAAGAATTTGTGAAAAATGTCGGAGGTACTTGATGATAAAAGTTATTGTAACGGGAGCTGCGGGGAAGATGGGCCGAGAGCTATGCAGGGCCGTCATGGACGACCCCGATACCGAGCTATATGCAGCTGTCGATGTCGACGATATAGGCGAAGACGTCGGAGACCTGCTTGGGCGAACACCGGTTGGAATAACTATTGACGGTCTGGATAACATCCTGGCCGATAATGAGGCCGATGTACTCGTAGATTTTACGCATGCCGGCGCGGTTATGAATAACGCTCGCGCCGCAGCGAAAAGCGGCCTTCATCTGGTCGTGGGGACAACCGGGTTATCTGAGGACGATAGAGCCGAGATTAAAAATCTCTGCGCCGAGAACAACGTCCATGCGATTCTCGCGGTCAACTTTGCCATAGGCGCGGTCTTGATGCTCAAGTTTGCCGAGATGGCCGCCCGCTATATGAACCGGGCCGAGATCATCGAGCTTCATCACGATCAGAAAAGGGACGCACCGTCAGGAACAGCGGTGCAAACCGCAAGGCTCATTGCGCCGAAGATCAAGGCGCCCAAGGTAAAGTCAAACGAGATCATCGAGGGCGCGCTGGGCGCGGAATACGAGAACGTGCACATCCACAGCGTGAGGCTACCGGGATTTGTGGCCCACCAGGAGGTAATCTTCGGAGGGGTAGGGCAGGTTCTTACCATCCGGCACGACTCGATAGACCGCGCATCATTTATGCCCGGTGTGCTGATGGCGATAAAAGCCGTCCAGGAATATCCCGGCGTTACAGTAGGCCTCGATAAAATAATGGATTTGTAATATTTCAGTGTATGAATTTTAGTTAGGAGTGATTTCTGCCGCATGGCGAAAAATAATAACAAAGCCAAACTTCGCCTGATTCCACTGGGTGGGTTAGGTGAGGTTGGCAAGAATATGTTCGTGATCGAGTATGGTGATGACATGATCGTCATCGACGCCGGGCTTATGTTTCCGGAAGATGAGATGCTCGGCATCGATTTAGTATTGCCGGATTTTACGTATTTAAAGAAAAATAGGAATAAATTGCGGGCTGTTGTTTTAACCCACGGTCACGAGGACCATGTCGGGGCGCTTCCGTATCTTCTGAAGGAGATCGACACTAAGGTTTACGGCACCCGTCTCACGCTCGGCCTTGTAAAAGTAAGGCTTGAAGAGTACCACCTTCTCGGGTCTACAAAGCTTATTGAAATTCACCCGAATAACCCCGTCAACATCGGCTGTTTCAGGCTGGAGTTTTTCAGGACGAGCCATTCCATCCCCGATGGCATCGGTATCGCAATTCACACGCCGATCGGCCTCGTGTTGCATTCCGGGGATTTTAAGCTGGACCAGACACCGATAGACGGTAACACCATAGAGTTCGATAAGCTCTCCTCCTTTCGGGAAAAGGGTATTCTTGCGCTTCTCTCAGACAGCACGAATGCCGAATCCGAGGGTTTCACGCCGTCTGAGCGGGTCGTTGGAGACGGACTACGCAGGATCTTCGACAAGGCAAAGGGCAGGATCATAGTTGCCAGCTTCGCCTCGCACATTCACCGCATCCAGCAGGTAATAGACACCGCGCACAAATATGGCCGAAAAATCGTCATCACGGGTCGCAGCATGGTGAATAACGTGGAGATAGCCGAGCAGCTCGGCTATTTAAAAGTTCCAAAAAAGATCGTCATTCATCCCGCCGAGATGAAGCGGCACTCGCCGAAACAGATATGCGTGCTTTCAACAGGTAGCCAGGGCGAACCTTTATCTGCGCTCGCAAGGATGGCTAACCACGAGCATAAATGGGTAGAGATTGAAGACGGCGACACCGTGATAATCTCCGCAAGCGCCGTCCCCGGAAACGAGAAGTCCATATTCCAGACAATCGACCGCCTGTTTAAATGCGGCGCCGATGTTTACTACGGGTCGATCTCGGGAGTTCATGTTTCGGGTCATGGGGCTCAGGAAGAGCTTAAACTCTTGATAAACCTGGCAAAGCCCAAGTATTTTGTTCCGATCCACGGCGAGTACCGGCACCTTAAACATCATGCGGCGCTCGCGCTTGAGCTTGGAATACCCAGAGACCACATCTTCATCGCAAGCAACGGCGATGTCATCGAGTTCGACGGCAACGGCTCGGCGAAGATGAAAGAGCGCGTCACGGCGGGAGTGATCCTGGTCGATGGGCTCGGCGTGGGGGATATCGGTGATGTCGTCCTGCGCGATCGCCAGCAGCTTGCAAGCGATGGTATTCTAATAGTCGTCGTAACCGTAGACAAGCAAACCGGCACTATCGTAGGCAGCCCGGATCTCGTGACGCGCGGGTTCGTCTATGTGAAGGAGTCGGGGGAGTTGCTGGATGAGGCGCGCGATAGAGTAGTCGCGACCCTTGAGAGAACAGCCGCCGATGCCATCACCGATTGGGCCGTCCTGAAAGCCGACGTCAGAAGGGCACTAAGCTCTTACATATATGATAAGATAAAACGCCGTCCGATGATCATGCCTATCATAGTTGAAGTGTAAAAAGAAAAAGAGGTACTAGTGAATGTAATCCAGGCAGCGATTCTAGGGATCATCCAGGGGCTCACCGAGTTTCTTCCGATAAGCAGCTCCGCGCATCTTGTGTTGTTTCCGCTCTACATGGGCTGGCATGTTAATCCCGAAGCCAACGTAACTTACGACGTAATCGTTCACTTCGGTACGCTGATGGCGGTGCTGACCTTTTTCTATAAAGACGTGAGCAAGCTGGCAAGCGCGCTGATCAAAAGTATTTTCGAGCGAAAAATAGGGAACGATCCTTACCGGCGCATGGCCTGGTTTTTAATCATCGGGACGATCCCTACCGGGATTGTCTACCTTTTTATTAAAAAACTGCTTGAAGATACCCTGAAAACACCTTCCTATGTCGGGATATTTCTCTTAATAACCGGGGTTTTGTTGGTCGCCGGCGAAAGAATAGGGAAAAGAGCCGAGAGCGTCAACGATCTCAAGACAACCGATGTCGTTTTCATCGGTTTCGTCCAGGGTCTGGCTATACTTCCGGGTATCTCAAGGTCGGGCAGCACGATTGCGGCGGGCCTTTTTAGGGGTCTGACCAGAGAGGAAGCCGCACGATTTTCGTTCTTGCTCTCGATTCCGGTTATTGTCGCAGCGGCGCTTGAGAAGATCAAAGAAGTCGCTTCGGCGGGCGTCCACGGCGGCGAACTCGCCATTTTAATTGCAGGATTTGTCACTGCAGCAATTACCGGCTACTTTGCAATTAAGTACTTTTTGGATTATCTTAAGAAGCATAGTTTATACGTTTTTGCCCTGTATTGTTTCGCCCTTGGAGCAACAACCATAGCCTTAACGGCACTAAAAGTATTGAAGTAGGGAGCGTCGTGGCAAGAACGAGCAAGAAGACGACCAACAACCAACCCGAGCATATCGAGGAGGTCTACGGTATCGCCATGATTACCGTCGGCGCCCTCGTATTAGTCAGCCTCTTTTCGCATTCATCCGGCATCGCAGGAAAAATGATCGAGCAAACACTTAAGTGGCTTTTTGGCATCGCACGCTACGCCATGCCGTTTGGCATGATCGGGGCCGGGTTCGGTCTTATCATGCGCAGGGTCGACCTTAAATCAGAGATGGTCGCCATTGGCGGTGCGCTGGCATTTTTAAGCTCTCTTGCACTCATTCACCTGCGCGTCCCATTATCCCAGCAATTCGCGCAAAAAAATCTCTTTGAATACGGTGGGATATTCGGCGCTTCCATCTCATACGTCGTTCGCTTCTTATTCGCAGACCTCGGGTCTTATATTATCTTCGGCGCGGGAGTGCTTATCGGCGTCGTTATGATCACCGAGTTCTCCATCGGCGCATTACTTAACAACGCGGCCGAAAAGGGCCAGGAGGTAGGCAAAAAGCTCGACGACCAAATCCGGTCTAAGAAGGATAAACTACCCAAGATTAAGCAGGTTAAAGAACAGCGAACTGAAATCGACACTCCGGTCATGATCGAGCAAGGACCAAAATACCACGAGCCAATTCAACCGGTCGTTATGGATAACTCAATGCTTAGCAAACCGACCACGCAGCTCAAGATAGATATGGATAAGCAGTTGGAGGGCGCGACCACATATCTTTTACCGTCTCCAGACCTGCTTAAGAGAACATCCGGCGGCGGCCTGAAGGCCCACAAGGGCGTCAAGGAAAACAGTCAGGCGCTGGAGCGCGTCTTAAGCGATTTTGATGTAGATGCACGGGTAACAAAGGTTATCAAAGGCCCGACGGTCACCAGGTACGAACTGCAGCTTGCATCCGGCGTTAAGGTCAACAGCATTTTAAACTTATCGGATGATATAGCGCTTGCGCTTGCAACGGCGGACGTTCGCATCCAGGCGCCTATCCCGGGAAAATCCGCCATCGGTATCGAAGTGCCGAACCAGTACCGCGAGATGGTAACGCTCGGCGACATACTCAATACGCAACAGTTTCAGGATCACAAAGCGATACTTACCATCGGTGTTGGCAAGGACATCTCGGGCCAACCGATTCTGGCCAATATCGGCGACATGCCGCACCTTTTAATTGCCGGTGCCACCGGCTCCGGCAAAAGCGTTTGCGTAAACACCATCCTCATGTCGATCATGGCCCGCGCGAAACCCGATCTGGTTAAGTTGATCCTTGTCGACCCCAAGCGCGTTGAGCTTAATCTCTACGCGGACATACCGCATCTTATAACGCCTGTCGTCATCAACCCGAAACAGGCGGCAACTGCATTGACCTGGGCGGTGGGTGAGATGGAGGACAGGTTCCAGGTATTATCGGAGGTCGGCGCGCGAAACATCGACCAGTACAATGCCATCATTTCAAAGCAAAAAAACAACGATGTCCCGCCGATGCCCTACATGCTCATAGTCATCGACGAGTTAGCGGATTTGATGATGGTCGCAGCAAGCGAGGTAGAGGACGCAATCGTTCGAATCGCCCAGCTTGCGCGAGCCGTCGGGATTCATCTCATCATCGCGACCCAACGACCGTCAACCGATATCATCACGGGTCTTATTAAAGCCAATATTACGCACCGTATCGCATTCGCCGTTTCGTCCCAGATCGATTCAAGGGTCATCCTCGACACGCCGGGTGCGGAAAAGCTGGTGGGCAAAGGCGATATGCTCTATTCAACGCCTTCGGTATCAAAACCGGTTCGCATCCAGGGCGCCTTCGTGACAGAGCAGGAGATCGAACTGGTTACGACCTACTGCAAGAAACAAGCAAAACCTGAGTACCGACGGGAGATCTTGGCGGATAAGCGCTCGCAGTATGGATTTGACTTTGACGACCCCATGCTGAACGACGCGATTAAGATAGTCGTTAATGCGGGCCAGGCCTCTGTATCGATGCTCCAGAGGAGGCTCCGGCTTGGTTACTCAAGAGCGGCGCGACTCATCGACATGATGGAGGCAAAAGGCATCGTCGGCTCATACGAGGGGAACAAACCTCGTGCTGTAATGCTATCACTGGAGGAACTGGATGAGTTGGTGGGGAAGGGTGAACATTAACATTAGAACACTAATTAAAAAAACAACAAACTAAAAAACAAGCCTTGACGTTCAAAAATTAAGAGTTTTGTGTTAAGTTATGAGACATAGTTTGGCGTTAAAACGTTGGAGTGGGGCTTGCCTTGGGGGTCATTAATGAATAAAGAGCCAATCGGACAAGTACTATCGGAAGCCCGTATCAAGCTCGGTAAGAGCATCAAAGAAGTTGAGTTCGATACAAAAATAAGAGCAAAATATGTTGAAGCCCTCGAGCAGGATTACTTTGACTACCTCCCGGGGAGCGTCTACACGCAGGGATTCATTAAAACGTATGCGACTTACCTGGGAGTCGATCCTGAACCTCTCGTGCAACAATACAAAAGTTTGTACGAGCAGAAAAGTGCCGATGATTTGGGACACGTATCGGCAAATATGAGGGTCAGAGTAAAGACAAGGCCGCCGTGGATGATCGCCGCGGTTGTTGCGGGCGCAATCGGTGTTTTGTTTATCTCGCTGATCGCGTGGGGCGCCTGGGTGCAACATGCATCCAAAGATCCAAAAGTGGTTGTCCAGGATGTTAAGACGCGAAAACCGGTCGACACCGTCGTCGCAGCGGCAACAACGAGCACGACTGCGAAGAAAAGCCGCAATAACAATAAAACCGCCTCGGCCGATTCCGGCAGCAGTAGCTCAACTACCGACTCCGGGCAAAAAACCAGTATTGTCGTCAAGCTAACCGGCATCAATGGTGAAGGCTCATGGGCTAGAATTTCGGTCGATGGCGAAAAAAAATATGAGGGCGTCATCAATGATGGAGTAACCAAACAGTTCAAGGGCGGCGAATCTATTCGGGTACGCATAGGAAATGTTAGCGGGCTTGAAGTCATGGTAGATGGTAAGCGCCAGTCAAAAAATAAGCTAAAGACCGTTAACGGAATCTTTGATAAAACGTATAAGGCCGGAAGTACAAAAGAATCCACTGGAGAGAAATAGAGCATGGCAAAAGATAGTTCGTTTGATATAGTCTCAGAGGTAAATTTACAAGAAATCGATAATGCCGTTAACCAGGCGAATAAAGAAATCTCGACCAGGTACGATTTTAAGAACAGTAAGAGCAAGATCTCCTGGGACAAAAACGAGAACGAGATTGTCTTAGATGCGGACGATGAGTATAAATTGCGCAGCGTTCAGGATGTGTTGCACACCAAGCTGGTACGCCGTGGGATCGATCTTAAAACCCTGCAATACAAAAAACCCGAGCCCGCATCCGGTGGAGCCGTTCGACAAACGGCAACCATCCAGCAAGGCGTCGACGCCGATAAAGCCCGAGAGATCAACAAGTTTATTAAGAACTCCAAATTAAAAGTGCAGGTTGCAATCGAAGGCACAAAACTGCGTGTCAGCGCAAAAAGCAAGGACGGCCTTCAAGCCGTAATTCAGCTGGTTAAAGACCACGACTTCGGGCTCCCACTACAATTTACCAACTATAGGTAAGCGTCTGGTATCGCTAACTCGGAGTTCAATCCGAGCTGCTCAATTTGACCTTTATTGTATAGTGCTGGCTTTAAGTGGATTTTTCGCGTATACTTATAAAAGCCGCATTTATTACCTGCTAAGATGTCCTTGTATTTTGAAATCCCTAGGACCTTTCGGAGTTAACTGCGTCTAATAACTAAGTTGTGCGATTTATTACGTAGACGCACGTTAAGGAGTAGTATATGTCGTTTAAACGTTTAGGGCTGGAATCGCCCCTGGTTAATGGGGTAGAGGTGATGGGATACATCGAACCCACGCCTATCCAGCGAAAAGCTATCCCGCAGGCATTGGCCGGCAGGGATATCATCGGTTGCGCTCAGACAGGCACCGGCAAAACCGCCGCTTTTGTCCTTCCAACGCTTCAAAGGATCAGCCGCAAGCAAGGGATCAAGGCGCTGATCGTAACGCCGACCCGCGAGCTTGCCATCCAAATCGAAGAGGTAGCAACTGCCTGTACCCTTCAAACCAACCATAAAATAGCCGCCGTATTCGGTGGTGTACCATACGCACCGCAAGGCCGCAAGGTGAAGCGCGGTGTAGATATGCTGGTAGCAACGCCGGGTCGATTGCTCGATATGATGCGACGCGGCGATGTCAGCCTCTCGGGCGTTGAGGTGTTCATCCTCGACGAGGCGGACCGCATGCTTGATATGGGGTTTTGGCCCGATGTCAAGCGCATCATGAGCGCTCTTCCTAAAAAGCGCCAAAACCTGCTGTTCTCGGCAACAATATCGCCAAAGGTGCTCGATGTCGTGGGTGATACACTTGACCGACCCGTTTCAATCGAGATCGGCCCACGCTGTACACCCGTTGAGGCAATAGAGCAAATCGTCTATCCGGTGAACGCGATGCAAAAAGCCGATTTGCTCATTGAACTCGTAAAGCGGCAAAAATTAAAAAAGGTACTCGTTTTTACCAGAACAAAACGCAAGGCCGATTTCTTGTTCCGGGTGCTGTCACGCCGGAACGTCGGGGTGGCGACAATGCACTCCGATCGCAGCCAATCGCAAAGACAAGCTGCGTTAGATGGTTTCAAGGCGGGCCGCTATAATGTGCTCGTCGCCACCGATATCGTAGCGCGCGGTATCGATGTTGAGGGCATTTCACATGTCGTTAATTTTGATATCCCGTCGAATCCTGAGGATTACGTGCACCGTATCGGGCGTACAGCGCGTGCAAGTGCGCGTGGTACAGCCGTTAGTTTCCTATCGGCGGAAGAGGTTGGCAATTTGCGTGATATTGAGGCCTTAATTGGGAAAACACTGAAACAGAAAGATCTTTCAGGTTTTGAATACATGGCGCGGTTTACACCAAACCCAACTCGCACAGCCCAAGTGGCAACGCGACTGGCTTACGACGGCGGAGCTAGACGTAGCATGAAGCGCCGGACGAAACGCCGTTAGTAATAGTTCCGGCGCTGCCGGGGAAAGGAGCCTTAAATGGCAACAAAACTTTATGTAGGCAATCTTGCCTACACCACGACTGAGGACGAACTCAGGGAAAAATTTTCTCAATTTGGAGAGGTGGAATCAGTCAACGTTATTATGGACCGGGATACCGGTAGGAGCAAAGGTTTCGGTTTTGTCGAGATGGGAAGCGAAGACGCAGCCCAGGCCGCAATCGAAGCGATGAACGGCACAGAAATCGATGGAAGAACAATTAAAGTAAGCGAATCGAAACCGCAAGAGCGTCGTCCCGGCGGCGGAGGTCGCGGTGGCGGTCGCGGCGGATTCGGCGGCGGCGGCGGTCGCGGCGGCGGCGGTGGTCGCTGCAGGTATTAAATCGTAATCGACCTGTAGATTGATAGTCGATTCAAGCTTTACCCTATTTGATATTTAACAAAAAGAGTCCTTTAAAGGGCTCTTTTTGTCGTCCATGATTCTCACCGCCGTATGTAAGTCTCTCATGGCAACCTTTATCCCGACCTACAAGCCCGCCGCACATAATCTGCATCAGTCTGGTTTCCGGACACATGACCCTGTATAATGCTATTCCTAAGAACCCTGTTAGGAGGAAATCGCATTTTGCTAGAAAAAGCCACGGTTATCACCCTGGGCTGCGCAAAAAACTCAGTAGACAGCGAACACATAAAAGGTTCCCTCGTTAAAAGCGGATTATCCTTAACAGAAGACCCTGAAAACGCAGACTATATTATCATTAATACCTGCGGTTTTATTGAAGCCGCAAAACAAGAATCCATAAATACCATCCTTGAGTTGGTTGAGTTAAACAACGGCCCGAAAAAGAAAAAAATCGTTGTAACCGGCTGCCTTGCCCAGAGATACTATAACGAGCTCTTAAAAGAAATCCCTGAAATCGATCTAGTAGTCGATATATCCAGGGAATATGAGATAGCGGATATGCTCAAGAACGGTACGGTTACCGGCAATGATATAGCTACCGGCAATGGCCCGGCTTCACCGGTACGCGATTTTTCCGCGTATCCCCAGCGGATTCTCTCAAGTCTGCCGTATGCGTATCTGCAGATAGCGGATGGCTGCAACAACAGGTGCTCATACTGCGCCATCCCGTTAATAAGAGGCACTTATAAGAGCAAGCCCATAGAGCAGGTCGTCAAAGAGGCGCACTGGCTCGACGCCAACGGAATAAAAGAAATAAATATCATCGCACAGGACACCGGCAACTACGGATATGATCTTTACGAGCGAAAAAGCCTCACCGACCTGCTCAAAACCCTTACCGGCTTTACCAACGCAGAGTGGATAAGGCTTTTGTATTTGCAGCCTTACAACATAAACGATGAACTCATCGAGGTAATAAACGGCAACCGTTTAATTCTGCCGTATATCGATATCCCGTTCCAGCACGCAAGCCCGAAGATTCTACGCGCCATGAACCGCCATGGTGCGGGTTCTGATTACCTGGGACAAATCGCATGGTTGCGCCGGATGATCCCCGACGTAGTGCTGCGGACTTCAATTATTGTCGGCTTCCCGGGTGAAACGGATGCGGACTTCGAGGAGTTAATCGAGTTCGTTAAGAAAGCCGACTTCGATTACCTCGGCGTCTTTGAATACTCCCCTGAAGAGGGGACAAAAGCGGCCGAACTCAAAGGTAGGGTTTCCGAAGACACCGTTAAAGAAAGATACCATGAATTAAGCGCTTTGCAGGATTCGCTAAGCCAAAGGCGAAGTTTGCAGAGAGTCGAAAAAGTTCACGATGCGCTCATTGAAAACATCGTGAAATCCGAAGAAGGTCTATTTGAGGCTAGAGCCTGGTGGCAAGCCCCAGAGGTGGATGGGTTTACCTATGTCACCGGCTCGTCACATCCAGGCCAAATTATCAAAGTATATATCGACGAGTTTGACGGCTGTGATTTTCACGGGAAAATTGTTATCTAATTATTATCTGATTATTGATTTGTGACGGAGGACTAGGTGGGCCTGGCAAATAAAATAACCATATCTCGGATACTATTCGTGCCCATTTTTATGGCATTCTTGCTTTTGGCGCCCCAACCTGCAGGCTCCTACATCGCCGCAGCGATATTCACATTTGCAGCCATCACCGACACAATCGACGGCTACGTCGCGAGAATGCATAAGCAGGTAACCGTCTTCGGCCAGCTCATGGACCCCCTTGCCGACAAATTGCTGGTATCCGCCGCACTGATCTCTCTCGTCCAGCTCTATAAACTTTCCGCATGGGTTGTTGTGATAATTATAGCCAGGGAGCTTGCCGTAACGGGCCTACGATTGGCGGCCCTGGCCGAAAATAAAGTAATCCCGGCAAGTAAATGGGGAAAGATAAAAACTATTTCGCAGATTATTGCTATAATTGTAATTATCCTAAATGTTCCAATAGGGATATTCGGAAAATCCTTAGGGTGGCTGCTGATGTTCGTAGCCGTAGTCCTGACGATCCTTTCGGGAATCGACTACTTCATTAAATCTCGCACTGTTTTGTCCCAGCCGTCCGAGGCGCGAGGTAAATAAGATGCAATACCACATTATAACGGTCGGCTCAGAGTTAACGCTCGGCCTATCGGTAAACACAAACGCCGCATTCATAGCAAAGAGACTAGGCCGCGAAGGCTTTACTTGCAATTGCCAGGTGAGCGTGCCCGATAACCTGCATTTAATAGCAAAAGCCATCAGCGAGTCGCTCGTAGACGCGCATGGGGTCATAGTGACCGGCGGATTAGGCCCGACAGCAGATGATATCACCCGTGAGGCTATATGTGAGGCCGTGGGCTGCGAACTCGAGTACCGGCCGTATCTTGCAGAGGTAATAAAGGAACGATACGGGACGCGGAATAACCCCTTGCCTGAGATCACATTTCGGCAGGCATACCTGCCGTCAGGCGCTACTGCAATTACACCGACCATAGGCAGCGCCCCCGGTATCCTGCTGGATAAAGGCGGTAAATACATCGTATCGCTCCCAGGGGTTCCGCGCGAAATGGAAGCCATGATAGAGCACGACGTCATCCCGTGGCTTAAGTCAAAATTCAGCAATGGCGAGTATTATAGGCTGCGGGTTTTGCGCACAACGGCCAGGACTGAGGCATCGCTTCAGGAACACGTCGAGGATCTGATGACCGCCTCTCCCGATATAAGCGTCGGTATTATCGCTTCACCGGGCGAGATTCAGCTGCAGCTCCTGGCTAGAGGAACAGATGAGAATATTGTCTCACGAACGCTCAACGAAGCTGAAGCAAAATTCACAGAGCGTCTTGGCAATATCGTCTTCGGGTTTGACGATCAGACAATCGAAGAAGTAGTAGGCGATCTACTTAAGAAACACGGCCTTAAACTGGCCCTGGCTGAATCATGTACCGGTGGTTTAGCTTCGAAAAAAATAACCGACATACCCGGAAGTTCAGAATATTTCCTGGGGAGTATTGTCTCTTATAGTAACGGTGCAAAGGAGTCTCTTCTGAACGTGTCAAATCAAACCCTCCTCAGGCACGGCGCCGTAAGCGCTGCATCCGCTCTCGCGATGGCTGCAGGCGCTCGTGAAAAGTTCGGAGCCGATATCGGCCTTAGCATAACGGGGATAGCCGGACCAAGCGGGGGGACCGCCGACAAACCTGTTGGACTAGTATATATTGGGTTATATCACAAGGCTACAAGCTATACCAACAAGTTTGTCTTCTTTGGTTCAAGAGATATTATTCGGCTCAAAAGCGCCAACGCAGCACTTGATATGCTTCGCTACTACATTTTGGACAACTTTGAGCAACCGGCGGGTGATACGTCGTAATGCTACGCCTATTTATAGGTATCGAGCTGCCCTTACAAATTAAACATATGCTTAACGATATTTCGGAAACCCTTAAAAACCGGCTCGACAGCACCGCACGCTGGGTCGCAAAAGATAACATCCACCTCACACTTAAATTTCTGGGCGACACGCCTGAAGATAAGGTCGATGCGATCGAGACGGCTGTAGAGGTCGCCGTACAGGAATTCAGAAAATTCTATTTTACTCTCGGCGAGATGGGCGCGTTCCCAAACGCCAGAAAGGCGCGCGTAATCTGGGTGGGGATCTATCACGGCGCGCCGGAACTCGTTGAACTCGGTAAGGCGATAGAAATATCCCTGGAACCCCTCGGCTACAAGCCCGAGCTTAAAGAGCTCAAGCCCCATATCACGCTCGCCAGACTAAAAGTCACAAAACCGGTCGATGAGGCCTTATCACATATACCACCCGAAACATTCCCCGGCCGCGTGATCAATGTGGACGGGTTAACAATATTCGAAAGCCACCTGAAACCAACCGGCGCTGAATATACCACCCTACGCTATGTAAACCTTAACCCTTAGGAGCGGTCAGCTAGAGCAGCGGGTCTAGCATTCAGCACTCAGCTAGAGCAGTTGGTCTAGCTATCAGCTATCAGCTAGAGCAGTTGGTCTAGCTGTCAGCTATTAGCTAGAGCAGTTGGTCTAGCTATCAGCTATCAGCTATTAGCTTAATACCGTGGGTTTAGAACGTGGGTCAGCTCTCAGCAGCAGGGTCTAGAATGAGGGCCCGCTAGATGTCATTCTGAAGGAGCGACAGCGACTGAAGAATCTTGGGTGCAGTCTCTTTGTTGAGAAGCAAAAGGGTCTAAGCTTAGATAAAGCACTGTAAAAGCTGAAGGTTTTAGCTGATAGCTGAGAGCTATTTACTTCTTGCCATAGTACCGCTAGTATGGTAAGTATTAAAGGTAGTTGTGCTTTTGCGCCGTGGCACATAATGGATAAAAGGATCAAACTGTGCCCGTAAGCTGCTGCTTGACAGCGAACGTTTGTTCGAATATCATTAATAAGAAGCCTTCTATATAAATTCGGCACATGGCCGGCACATAATCAGTTAAACTAATACACAGGAGTAGATATGGACCGGGATAAAGTAATTGAACTAACCAAAGAACAGATAGAAAGAAAGTATGGCAAAGGCGCAATCATGAAACTCGGCGAGCATCCATCACGGATGGATGTAGCCGTCATCTCAACAGGGGCGCTTGCGCTCGATATCGCTCTCGGTGTCGGAGGGGTTCCGAGAGGCCGGGTGGTCGAGATCTACGGTCCCGAATCTTCAGGAAAGACAACGCTTGCGCTGCACGTCATCGCTGAGGCCCAGAAAAACGGTGGCTTAGCGGCCTTTATTGACGCAGAGCACGCGCTCGACCCCATCTATGCAAAGAACCTGGGGGTAGACACCGACGAACTTCTCATCTCCCAGCCGGACACCGGCGAACAGGCCCTTGAAATTGCAGAAATGCTCGTCCGGTCAGGTGCAATAGATGTAATCATCATCGACTCGGTTGCGGCCCTCGTTCCACGAGCCGAAATCGAAGGCGAAATGGGCGATTCCCATGTTGGCCTGCAGGCCCGGCTTATGAGTCAGGCATTACGAAAGCTCTCCGGCGCGATAAGCAAATCAAATACCACCGCCATCTTTATCAATCAGCTGAGAGAGAAGATCGGCGTCATGTTTGGCAACCCCGAGGTAACACCGGGCGGCAGGGCGCTTAAGTTTTACGCTTCAATCAGAATCGACGTCCGCAGAGCGGATTCTATAAAGCAGGGCACAGAGATTACGGGCAACAAAGTGAGGGCAAAGGTCGTTAAAAACAAGATCGCCCCTCCATTCAGACAGGCCGAGTTCGATATCATGTTCGGTGAAGGCATCTCAAAAGAGGGGAGCACGCTTGATCTCGGCGTAGAGTATGGCATCGTCCAAAAGAGCGGCTCCTGGTACACGTACAATGAGGAACGCCTCGGCCAAGGCCGCGAGTCGGCAAAGCAAACACTCTTAGACAACTCGGAGCTTTCGCATGAGATAGAAACCAAGGTCAGGGAGAAGGTCGGCCTAATAAAACCCGCCGAGACCGAAGAAATCGCAACCGAGACCGAACTCGTAGAATCGTAAGCTATAGTTATAGACATAGTTATAATTATGCAACCTGAGAAGATAGTTACAATTACAGCACTCGAGCAGCAAGTTAAAAGACCCTGGCGAACCTCCATCTTTATAGATGGCACATTTTGGCGCGCCTACGATACTGAAACAATCGTCGAGGCCGGCCTCTTCAAAGGCCGGCAACTTGCGCCAAGTGAACTTGAAAATCTGGATTTTTCCCTTGAGAAACGGCGCGCCGTAAACCGCGCCGTTCTTCTTCTCTCGTACCGCGCCCGAAGCGAGCACGAGGTATCAGATAGGCTAAAAACGGCCGGCTTCAATCCGGATATCATCTCGGAGGCGATAAGCGAGCTGCGTCGCCTCGGCTACTTAAACGATGAGGATTTCGCCCGATCATGGACGAAAAGCCGTATGAATTCCAAGCTATACGGCCCAAAACGCATCAAGCAAGAGCTAAGATTGAAGGGCATCCCGGATGAGATAATAGCTGAAAAACTCGAAGAAAACACATCTCCCGATGAGGAATATAAACTGGCCAAGAGACTTGCCGAGACAAAGTTGCCCACGTACAAAGGCCTGGACAAAAACGCCTCCTTCCGGCGCCTCAGCCAATTGTTGCTGCGCCGCGGCTATACCGCATCCATCGTCTACGATGTGTGCAAAGATGTTCTATTTCTTGACAGTAAAAATCCGTAAAGATAGTATAGAGGTGTGACGTATCTGGTGAAAATGCTTTACTAAGAACTTCGTTTTTTAGTTTTACATAGATTGTAAAACAACTAAAGATGAGAGATTATTCGGCCGTCTTAACCTGCGATCAAGGCTGGGTAGTTGACCGTATGCAAATTCTTAGTAGGGATTTTTGCCGAGCGATAGCTCGGTTTTTTTTATTGAAAGGAAGGGGGCAACAATGGGTACAGCGATCATATACTTAATTGTAGCTGTTATAGCTGCCGCCGCTGGTTACGCGGCCGGCTATTTCATTCGCCGCACGTCTACAGAAGCACAATTTGCCTCCGCCGAAGAAGCCGCAAAACGAATACTATCTGAAGCAGAAAAGGAAGCAGCATCTAAAAAGAAAGAAGCTTTAATTAATGCTAAGGATGAAATTCACGCATTGCGTTCAGAAGCTGAGCGTGAGTTGCGCGATCGGCGGAACGAGATCCAGCGCATGGAGAGACGTCTTAGCCAGAAGGAAGAGTCGCTGGATGGAAGATCAAGTAACCTGGACAGAAAAGAGCGGTCATTTTCAGACCGCGAAAAAGAGATTGCGAGAGTTGAAAATGAGCTTTCTGAAATCTATGGAAAAGAACTAAAACTCCTGGAACAAATTGCTGGTCTTTCAGCAGGGGAGGCTCGTCAACTGCTCCTTAAGAGGGTAGAGGACGAAACCAGGCATGAAGTCGCAATGATGATCCGCGACATCGAGGCAAAAGCAAAGGACGAGGCCGAAAAGAGGGCGCGTAACGTGGTCGCCCTCGCAATCCAGAGGTGCGCGGCCGACCACGTAGCTGAAACAACCGTTTCAGTGGTACCGCTGCCAAGCGATGAAATGAAGGGTAGAATTATCGGGAGGGAAGGCCGAAACATCAGGGCCTTTGAAAACCTCTCGGGTATCAACCTCATCATCGATGATACTCCGGGGGCGGTTATTCTCTCGAGCTTCGACCCGGTAAGAAGGGAGATTGCACGCCTTGCGCTGGAAAGGCTCATTGCAGATGGGCGCATACATCCGGCGAGAATCGAGCAGATGTATGAGAAGGCACGTGATGAGGTAGAAGCGCACATTCGCGAGGTGGGCGAACAGGCCACGTTTGACACCGACATCCACGGGCTCCATCCGGAGCTTGTGAGAGTCCTGGGACGGCTGAAATACCGCACCAGCTACGGACAGAACGTCCTGCAGCACTCCATCGAGGTGGCGCACCTGGCTGGTATTATGGCAGCAGAGCTTGGCGCCGATATCAGGTTGGCCAAAAGAGCTGGTCTGCTGCACGATATCGGCAAAGCCATTGATCACGAGGTCGAGGGACCGCACGCCGTTATCGGTGCGGAACTTGCAAAGCGATTCCACGAGCAGGCAGCTGTCGTGCACCCGATAGAGGCGCACCATGGCGAAATCGAGCCACAATCGGTCGAGGCCGTTCTCGTTCAGGCGGCAGACGCGATTTCAGGCGCACGCCCCGGAGCACGACGCGAAACGCTCGAGAGCTATGTCAAGCGTCTTGAGAAGCTTGAAACCATCGCCGAGTCCTACCGGGGTGTTGAGAAGTGTTACGCCATGCAGGCGGGCCGTGAGCTTCGTATCATGGTAAAGCCCGAAGACATGGATGACGCTTCAGCGGCGCTCCTTGCGCGTGATGTAGCGAAGCAAATCGAAAGCGAACTCGAATATCCGGGCCAGATCAAAGTGGTCGTTATTCGAGAGCATAGGGCCATAGAGTACGCTAAATAGCCGGCCAAGCCGTTAGAGATGTCAATAAGCTATTTAAGCATCTCAACGAGCACAAAGTGATAAAGCAAGAGGGCATAAAAACCCCTCTTGCTTTTTTATGCGGTATGTAACAGTTGTAATATGTTATATTTGTTGGGCTAACCTATTTAAATTCACTGCTCATCTATACTAAGATTTGACAAAACAGGTATTCCATAGAACAATATAGGTAGTATTATTTGTACTAGCGCTAGGTCTAAAGATGTCAGAAACCACAAACAACTCTTTGCTAAGCTTTGTAGCAAACCTTACTGGGGACCAGTATCTGAAAATCGAAGAGGATTTTGGGCAGGGCTTTGTCCGCTTAAACGTTAGCGAAGCGGAACGACGTCAGGCCAAACACGATATCCAATCGATGGAAGATATCGTCCTCGAAATGCTCCGGAACTCGCGTGATGCGGGTGCTTCCACGATTTTTGTCGCCTCCACAAAGGAAGACAATCTTATTCGCAAGGTTACTATTATTGATGATGGTAACGGCATCCCAACAGAGCTACACGAGAAAGTATTTGAACCTCGTGTTACCTCCAAGCTCGAAAACGTTATCACCGACCGCTATGGTATCCATGGCAGGGGAATGGCGCTTTTTTCCATTAAACAAGCCGCCGATGAAATCGAGCTTGTGTTTTCGTCCCCTGGTAGAGGAAGCGTCTTTAGGGTACAAACCAGCACCGGCCTCCTCAACGAGCGTAAAGACCAGTCCACATATCCGACTATAAAGTATAGAAAAGGTGAGCCGATAATCATACGAGGGCCGCACAATATTATAAGAACAGTTCTCGAGTTCAACCTCGATAACCAGGACCTTACAATATTCCTCGGCTCACCTACTGAGATTCTGGCGACTATGTATCACCTGTGCGCACAGGGTAACGACGATACAGAGGGCGTCAAAGCGCAGGATTTTAAAATCTGGCGCTGCGTGAACTCAGTAAAATCCGCGGCGATGCTATCGGACGTTGCCGAGCGAAGGCTCGGTCTCAAGATCTCGGTTAGAAACGCCCAGCGGATTGTAAGCAACAGGGTCGATCCTTTAAGCACCATTCTAGAGGCGCTCAACAACCAAGCAGGGCGCGAAGAGCCCGAAAGACAAAAGATAGATCTTTTAAAACAAGAGCCTCTCGCGAGGCGTATATCGCAGGAAGATCTCAGTTACTTGGCAAAGCTGATCGGTGATAGTTTTACGGCGATCGGAGACAAGTATTTCATAGAAATTAACGAAGCTGCTGATGTTCAAGCTGATAAAGATTGTCTAAAAGTAACGATTAAGTTACAATCGAAAGGAAATTAATTACATTTAATGGCAATATTTGCTATATTAATGAAGGAACTAATCGAGTAGTGTCGAATTACTACATTGCAGATATACCAAGCACTTACTCGTACGCCGTTAAGGAGGATTAAATGGAAGTACTAAAGGTTTCATCAAAGTCGAGTCCGAATTCTGTAGCCGGAGCTCTCGCCGGTGTTCTAAGGGAACGCGGGCGGGCGGAAATTCAGGTGATTGGCGCAGGAGCCCTAAATCAAGCAATCAAAGCGGTAGCTATTGCAAGAGGTTTTGTTGCACCGAGCGGTTTAGACCTCGTTTGCGTCCCGGCGTTCACCGACATTCAGATCAATGGCGAAGAGCGCACTGCGATCAAGCTGATCGTTGAGCCAAGGTAGAGGACACCAATCAATATGTCGGTTGACCTACACCTCCATACGACTGCTTCTGACGGCAGCTTAAGCCCCGGGCAGGTTGTGGAGCTAGCGGCTAACTTGGGTCTCAATGCGATCGCGATCTCAGACCACGATACCGTTGAGGGAATCCAGGAGGCACTGGCCTTTGCAGAAAGGCTGGATACCAGGGTTATACCGGCAGTTGAACTGAGCTCAAGATATAATAGCCGAGATATACATATTCTCGGCTTTTTTATTGATTACAAAAGCCGCGTGTTGGACAAAGCTTTAAGTTCCTTAAGAAAAGCGCGCATTGAGCGCGCAGAAAAGATCGTTGTATGTTTACAAGGCGAAGGCCTGGACATCACGTTTGAGGAAGTGCTTGAGGTAGCGGGCGGCGCATCCGTTGGCCGTCCCCATATCGCGCGAGCGCTCCTTAAGAACAATCAGGTATCTAGGATATCTGAGGCTTTTGTTAAATATCTGAAACGCGGTTCTCTCTGTTATATCGATAAGTTTGTGTATTCGCCCAGCCAAGCGATCTCCCTTATTCACGAAGTGGGAGGCGTTGCGGTGTTCGCACATCCCGGGTTGGCCGGCCTGGACGAACACATCCCCGAGTTTGTCGCCATGGGCCTTGATGGGATTGAGGCCTACCATATCGAGCACACACCCGATGTTGTAAAACACTACCTGCAAATCGCGTACGATTATGGCCTCGTGGTAACCGGCGGCTCCGATTGCCACGGACCCCTTTCAACCCACGGCCTGCGCCTGGGAACTATCTACGTCCCCGACAAGACCCTCGTCCAACTTGAAAAAAAGCGTCGATTGTAGCGATAAAGCTTGTCGTCATTTTCAAATATCGAACGATTGCAGGCCGAGGGTGTGGGTTTTAGCAGGGAGTATACAGTAGGTAGCATGAAACACAAGAGTTAAGAAGTGTCATTCTGAAGCGTTGTGAAGAATCTCGAGTGCACTTACAGTGATTGCCACTACCTAGCGTCTAGGCGAATTCATACCTTTCTAAGACAAAGGTTTTATTCTGGCTTCTGGCTTCTAAAGATTGGTGTGCTATGTCGGGGAGGGCCGAGACAAGCTTAAGCCCCTACATGCGAGGCATGCGCTGGTTATTTCGGAGTAGGTCTACTTGACAGTCGCCAACTTAACACTGGCTTTTTACTGCGCATTTGTTACAATATCTTCGATGAAGAAATTCCATATAACCACGTTTGGTTGCCAAATGAATAAACACGATTCTGAGCGCATGGCCGGGCTGCTCACCGATATCGGCTACGCACAAGCAGAAAACGCCGATGACGCGCAGATTCTGATCTTTAATACCTGCACGGTAAGAGAACATGCCGAGGACAGATTTTTCGGTAACCTCAACAATCTAAGGAGCCGCAAGAAAAGCGAACCCGACCTTATAATCGCCGTCGGCGGTTGCGTGGCGCAGGATGAAAAAGAACTCATATTTAAAAAAGCGCCACACGTCGATATAGTCTTCGGCACGCTTAATATGCCCAACCTGGGGCATATGATAGAATCGGTCGAGCGGCGGCGCGAATCGATCTGCGAGATAGCGGATAAAATCGAAATCATGCCGACTACTATGCCGAGCCTTCGGGAAGAAGCATACCACGCCTGGATTCCCATAATTATAGGCTGCAACAACTTCTGCAGTTACTGCATCGTGCCGTATACGCGGGGCAGAGAGGCAAGCCGCACGCTTGAGGACATCCATGCCGAGGTAGAACGCCTGATATCTGACGGCGTTATCGAGATAACCTTGCTCGGACAAAACGTAAACTCCTATGGTCGCGACCTCTACGGAGAAAGCAGTTTTGCGCGACTCTTAACCGATCTGAACGGGATAGCGGGCTTAAGGCGAATCAGGTTTACGACATCGCATCCTAAAGATTTGACGGATGATATCATCGATGCGATCGCACATGGGGATAAAATATGCGAGCACATCCATCTTCCGGTGCAGGCAGGCTCGAATACTGTTCTTAAGGTAATGAACAGGAAATACACCAAGGAGAAATACCTCGAGACGGTCGAGAAGATTTATGAAGCGATCCCCGGCGTAAGTCTTACCACGGACATCATGGTCGGATACCCGGGCGAGACAGAGGAGGATTTCCTGCATACGCTGGATATTGTTGAGAAGGCCCGCTATGACTCGGCGTTTACGTTTATCTTTTCACCGCGTGAGGGAACTCCGGCGGCGAACATGGAAAACCGGGTGACGGCCGATGTTAAGGCGGATCGCTTTGACAGGCTTATTAAACTGCAAAACAGGATCAGTCTGGAAAAAAATAAAGAGCTGGTCGGTAGGGATATCGAAGTTTTTATAGAAGGTGTAAGCAAGAAGAACAGGGGTGTTCTGACCGGTCGCACGCGAACGAACAAGATCGTCAACTTCCCGGGATCGCAGGAGTTCGTCCATTCGGAGGCGCTTATCTACGTAACGGACGCGCATACCTGGTCGTTGTCCGGTGAACTGAAGAAAATCCTGGATACTTAAGCTGGAGGAGAAGATGCCCGTTGTTATTGGTTGTTTAATGCCCCATCCACCGATTGTTATCCCGGATATCGGGAGGGACAACCTCAACCGAGTAACATCCACAACGGATGCGATGCTGAAGGTTGCCGAACGGATAGCGCAGGCCGAGCCCGATGCGCTTGTTTTTATCTCTCCTCACAGCGCGGGGTTTACGGATAGCATCGCCGTGCGGGCGAACCCGATTCTTGAGGGTTCATTTGCCGGTTTTGGCTCCCCAGAGGTGCGGTTCTCAAAGAAAAACGACCTGGCGTTTGTTGAAGAACTTGTAACCGCCGCAAATGATTTCGACCTTTCCGTAACAAAAGTCGGGCATG
>Ga0210053_1000327_pt1 | contig 47132 bp, 43 predicted proteins | sample CryGeymeta201512_FD_185467 | JGI IMG/M metagenome (GOLD analysis project Ga0210053, IMG submission 185467) | Groundwater microbial communities from Crystal Geyser aquifers in Utah, USA - Crystal Geyser metaG 2015-12 (SPAdes) (version 2) | ecosystem: Environmental > Aquatic > Deep subsurface >... | reverse complement strand
CCCGATGATGTGCGTTTCAATCCTCACCCGCCCACGTGGGCGGGTGCTACTCGGACCCTATCCTCGGTGCAGTTCAAACGAGGAGTTTCAATCCTCACCCGCCCACGTGGGCGGGTGCTACCCATCCGTTTGCATCGCCATATTCCAGGTCGATGGTTTCAATCCTCACCCGCCCACGTGGGCGGGTGCTACGTTCTCCATCAATCCCTATTTCTTCCCCTCGTTTGTTTCAATCCTCACCCGCCCACGTGGGCGGGTGCTACTGTTCTTGCTCTTTTTGCTTTGATTTCAATATGTTGAAAAACATATTCTGCGAAATCATAAAATCGGTCTTAAATATTCTCGATGCAAACACTGCACTATCACCTAACATATTGATAAAAGCTATTTTTTATCTTCCACGAATCTTACGGCTTTTTCGATAGCGCGTCAGGTTCGCACTAAATGATCAGAGGTTCATCAAAGAAAATAGTTTTTGCCGTCCCATACTCTTCTACATGTTCATCTCTTGGCTCTGTCAGGCGATATAAACGCAGATTATCCTCTTCCTTATTGATTTCTTCCAAGAGTTTCTTTCGCAGATCCTCATACTTCATCTCATCCACCTGACATTCAAAGACCGATTTTTGAACACGCTGGCCGTAGTTCTTACATGCCTGAGCCACGCGGCGAAGCCTTCGGCGTCCGGATTTCGTATCCGTTGACACATCATAAGCAACGATGATCCACATATATCATTTCCTCCCTATGAATACAAGAAAGGTGGATAGACTTCCAGATCGCCTCTCAGGTGTCTTGCCAAAAGTCGTGCCTGAACATGGGGGAGCAGGCCAAATGGAACCTTCTCATTTAATACAGGATGTTTGAATTCATCCTGCTTCCTCTTTTGATACGACACCACGACAGTCTTTCGTCCCTCGTCGTTCAACAGGGTTGCGCCGCCTGGCCGCACTTCAAAGTCCTTTGCCGTAATCTGCTTGCGATTGATCAGAGTAAGCGCCAGCCGGTCTGCCAGCAGCGAACGGAACTCTTCCATCAAGTCGAGTCCCAATGACGGTCTTCCCGGTCTGAGGGCATGGAGAAAACCCATCTGTGAATCAAGCCCCACTCCCTCCAGTGCAGAGATACAATCGTTCAGCACAAGCGTATAGAGAAAAGACAACAGGCCGTTCACCGGATCGAGCGGCGGCCTCCTGTTTCGCCCATTCATCTTGAACGTTTTGCGTGCGTCCTCTTTCACCATCCGGTCAAAAACACCGAAATAGGCATTGGCCGACTCACCTTCAAAACCCCGCACCACATCAATATCGTGCGTATCCTTCAGACGAAAGAGCGCATCGGCGAGAATATCGGCAGCCTTCTTGAGAGCTGAGATCTCTTCCTGATTCTCGGTTTCCCTGGCTCCGCGAAGAAGCACCTCACGGGAATTTCTAACCTTTCCCGCCACGATGTTCCGGGCAACCCCTATCGACTTCTCTTTATCCCTGACAAACTCATACTGTGCCTGTCTGAGCAGGACGTTTCCTGTGGTCTTGCCTACCATTCGGCATTTGAACTGGCCGTTCCGGTCCAGGATCACGACTGCTCTCCCGTCGTCAGCACAGCGTCCCAGAAGAAACGGGCTCATCATCACGTTTCCCATGGTCACGATGGCCCCGAGATGATGGAGCGGCACCTGCATCTGCACATTGCCTTCCACTTCCACCTTCAGGGTTTCATGATCCAGATTCAGGTAGGCGCCTTGTGTCATGACATAAAGCGTATTCAGGAGTTGTTTCATGCTTATGGCCCTCTGCTTTAGAGAATTTAGAGAATTTTCCCTTGACTTAGTCAACTACTTGGTTTAATATTTGACCATGAAAAAGATCAATATTCATGAAGCAAAAACCCATCTCTCACACTACCTCGAAGAAGTGGAGCATGGGGAAATCGTCGTCGTGTGCAGGCGGAACCAGCCGGTCGCTGAAATACGTCCCCTTGCTCCCCATCGGCATAGGCCGCGTCCCATAGGCTTGTCCAAAGGCAAATTCACAGTGCCTGCCTCGTTCTTCGATGAGTTGCCGGAGGACATGCTCGCGATGTTTGGCGGTGCCGAATCGTGAACATCCTTCTGGACACCTGCACGTTTCTTTGGATCGTGTCGGGAGGTCCCGAGTTGTCCGACACTGCCCGTCGGCTCTTTTCTGATCCCGCCAATGAGGTCTACCTGAGCGTTGCCTCCGCATGGGAGATCATCGTCAAGCACAAGCTGGGCAAACTGCCGCTATCGACGCCACCCCACGAATTCATCAAGAAGTGGCGCACCCGCCATGATATCGATTCATTGCCGCTGGACGAAGCGGCCGTATTGCAGCTTTCCCGACTCCCCGATTATCACAAAGATCCCTTCGACCGAATCCTCATCTGTCAGGCGATTGCCGGAGGACTCGTCATTCTCACGCCCGATCCACGCATCACCAAGTATCCCGTCGCTGCCGAGTGGTAACTACCCATTCCTGTGCCGACCGGACTTGTACTCAACTTGACGATGTATTCCCGCAGCCGCTGGGTCGCCCAGATACGGAACTGTGTGCCGCGGTGGGATTTCACCCGATACCCCACGGAAATAATCACATCGAGATTGTAGTGAGCTGTATCATAGTTTTTGCCGTCAGCGGCAGTTATCCGGAATTTCCGGATAACTGATTCAGGTGCAAGCTCCCCCTCTTCAAAGATATTTTTAATGTGTTCATTAATTGTCCTGACATCTTTCTGAAACAGTTCAGCCATGAGCTTCTGACTTAGCCAAACTGTTTCATCCTGAAGATGGACTTCAATCCTGGTTTTCCCGTCCTCCGTATGATACAGAATCAAATCGCTTTTCATTGGGTCATCTTGATTCTTTTTCTTCATATATCATCACCCTTCAGCTTTTTCAGTTTCTGCGGGGTTGTCAGATAATTCTCGCGTGATACAACCCGTTTCCCGGTTTTTTGTTCAAGGTCTTTTCGTGCCTTCCCGGCGACTTCTCCGCCCTTGCGCGCAGCGTGCTTACTTTCGTGAAATCCCTTGGCATCATCAACCCGCGTAATCTCGGTCGTAGCCGCCTCGCCGAGCATCGAGAAGATCAATTCAAGATCGTTCATGTGGTCCCGCAGGTTCTGGCGCTTTAGCCCCTTGATCTTCTTGTGCTTGCCCGGCGTTATGCCGAATGCAGCCTTTGCGATCTCGGCGGTGAGGATCTCATATTCCCTTTTCTCTCGCACGTCCCGCTTTTTCCATTCATCCGTAAGCTCTTCCCTGATGGCGATACCCCTCATCCGCTTCTCGATCCAGTCGTCGGAGTAGCCCTTGGCCTTATAGAGCGCCCGCGTCCTCTTCGAACCGAGTTCCGGGTCTTCGATCTCCTGCACCCGTTCATAGCCCACCTTGGCCAGCCAACGTTTGAAGGGCTCGGCCTTGGGGGAGGGGATGGACTGGATGATGCGGAAGATACCTTCCGTATGAGCGCAATCCGTTTCTCTCAGTTTCCCGTCTGGAGCAAGCAACTTCAACCCGTGACAAAATGTCACGACTTCACTTCCTTCTTTCTTAAGCCTTTGTTTTAACTTCCTCCAATATGCCCCCGCATCTGCGCTTTCGGCGAGGACTCCGCATACATCGACGATAGAAAACCACCATTCATTGTTATGCAATATTCTTCTGATTTCCTTTCCCTTGAAAACCGCGATGTTTTCTTCCATTCCTATTCCTCCGTCCTATGAGGCATTATAAACAACTCCATCTCCGCCTTCTTTATCATTCCTTTATTGGCAATCGCCCCCGGCATGCAGGAATCCTTCAAAGAACAATCTTCGCACCTGCCGTCGTTGGCCGGCGGCGGAAGCCGCTTCTCCGCGATCATTGCATGGACTTCGGCAGCCACATCCTCTACCCGACGCCGCAGCTCATCGGTGAAGACTACCTCTTTCCGCTCCCGCGATCCATGCCAGTAAAGAGCGCCCTTTTCAACCTTCACTCCAAGCATATCTTCCAAGCACACGGCCTGTGCACAAAGCTGAACGTAATCATTCTGAAATGTTTTATGTCTTCCCGATTTATACTCAACAGGATATGGAATTTCTCCATGAAACTCTACCAAATCTGCCTTGCCGACCAGATGCAGCCGCTTTGACCAAATCGGAAGAGCTCGTTCATATCGCACACCAGCCAAAGAATGCGAGGAGTCTTCGTGAACATTCTCATGAGCGTCTTGTCCACGCATTGTATAGATATTTTCATCCCACACTTGCTCTATGTGGACAAGGGCACAGCGCCGTGGACAGTAGAGGTAATGGTTCAGGGCGGAGATCATGATCGGTTCTTGTTTGTCCATAGTCTTCTCTCAAATACAACAGTTATCAGCAAAGTTCGTCAAGGGGAGTACGCCAGCCATATAGCCAAGGAAGTCGTCATATTTCAGGGTCCAGCGGTATAGTTTTTCAAACCCATGAATTGGCGCTACGCCATACGTCCTTTCCTTTGACGAGTAGATATTGATGCTTTTTTGCTGCAATTCAAACGGTTCAACTCTTTCACGACGCTCAAGGCGTTGGCGCAAATCATCATCCACAACAACGGTAATCGTGTTTGAATCAATGACCTTGAATTTCTCATCAACCTCGGGGAATTTCCGCGCAAGTTCAGCCTTTACGATTGGGTCATCCTCATAGCTCCCCTGATTGCGGTCTCTTATCTCCCGCTTCATGGCCTCTTTACAGTAATAGGAAGAGACATGCCCCTTCTCATAGAGGTCCGCAAGTATTCGTGAAGACACGGTGAACGCGGGATGATCTCTGAGCAGTTCACTTGCCTTAATCCTGAAACTCCACAGCTCGCAGGTTCCAAACTCTCCCGAACGGTTCACACGACCGGCTGTCTGAATGGTGCTGACCAGACTGCACATCTCACGGGCTGCGGACCGGAATGATAAGTCAACTCCCGCTTCAACGCATGAGGTAGCAACCAGCGTCCAATCGGTGTCATTCATATCAGCCAGACGTTTTTTCACCCTTTCCAGAACTGCCTTGCGATCAATCGGAGCCAGCGCTGTTGATAGGTGCTCAACCTTTTGTCTGTTCCTCTCCTCTGCTCCGGCAAGCTCCCTGGCCACTGCCGCAGCCGATTGAACTGTGTTGAGGATGACAAGACGCGGACCCGGCAATTGGAGTATCCACTCACACAAATCTGTCAGAGCAAGCGCCTCTTTCTTAATTTGATACTTGATTCTGGATGTTTCTGCTTGTATTGCCGTTGTGCGTACAATGGGTATAACCAGCTCTGCAAGCGGGGCCGGTGATGCTGAGAACTCCTCAAGCTCCCAAAATCGCGTAAGGGAACCGGATGCCATGACGATATAACAGCCCCAATCTTTCACCAGCTCCTGGAGCCATTTCCATGCCTGTGGCCAAAGAGGGGCGGGCAATGCTGCGTGGGCTTCATCGATGAAAATAGCTGAACCAGCCAACTGATGCAGCTTACGAAGCGTTGCAGGGTGTTTGCTGGCAAGGGTCTCAAAGAACTGTACCGCGGTCGTGACGGTTATCGGCGCATTCCAAAGAAAGGAAAATGCTCGGTTCGCCTCTTCCTCAAATTCCGCCTTGTGGTGATGAGCAGCGACTACCCTTTCCTTTGTTTCACCTTCCAGCAGCAGCGCTTTACGGTATACATCAACCGACTGGTCAATAATGTTGGTGAACGGCAATACAACAAACACGCGGCGCAGACCTTTCTCCTTGGCGGCATTTAGAAGATGAGCCATGACAGCGGTTGTCTTGCCGGTTCCGACCGGGCTGTCACAGGCAATCATGCCGCCATCGTTCGGCTGAACAGTTCGGCAGGCATCATATACCTGTCGCCGAACTTCGTCTCGTTCCTTCCTGCTGTTATCGTCAGACGTCAGGCCATCAACATAGCGGTCGAACGCCACAAGCCGCTGTTCGGCTGCAAGCGGCACATCTCCTTCGGGTACGATATTTCCATAGTGCCGCGCCGTATCGGTGTGATCTGCATCCACAAGGCATGACAACGCCATACGCATGAAGAGCGGTGTTGCGGCTTTGCCCTTCCAATCATGTTCTGAAACACCAACACCAATCTCTGCTGCATGAACAGCAAGGTAACCGGACAGGCCGAGAGCAGTGCTGCCTTTAGCCGAAGCCTCACGGAACATATCAGGTCCTTTAACCTGTTCATCCAGCAACGAAAGCAAGCCTTTGTGATGGCAAGCTACCAGAAAGGCTCCAATAAGATTTGCCAACCGCTTCGAGTAGGTCAGAAGATAAGCCGTCCCCGCATCCCAATGTTTCACCGGCAAGCTTGTCTTACTGCTAGTTCGCAGCACGGCCTGGTTATCATCGTCCAGCTTTCCTAAATCATGGTATGCAGCTGCGCACTCCACTGCCGCCAGCAAAAGCGGGCCAAGCGGAGAATACGCCGCCGCCCTCTTCGCATACTCGCGCGCCATGCGTAGGACTTCCGAGACATGCTGCTTGTATGTCTGTTCCGCTATGCCGTCTTTGGCGCTATGGGCGAGATATTCGCTCATTAGAACTCCATCAGGTCTTTCAATGGAGCGACTTTCCCTTGTAGCGCGGCAGGAAGAGTGGACGGGATGTCATACTCTTTCCTGTTGTTGGATGCACTATCCGAGTGTTCCCGTTTTGTCGGCGTGAGCGAGTCAATCAGCTTGAAATCCGAGCAAGAGCCGATTGCCGATTTGTGCTCCATGTACCAAGCATTCAGGATCTCTACGTTTGGCCGCACATATGAGCGTGAATGGGCATAAGCGTGGGGGATCAAGGCCAACAGTAATTCGATATCTTTTGCCGTACAGCCAGACTTGTGCGCCGCGCTGGGGTTCACAAAGAAGGGCATGCAGTAGATGCCGTGCTGGACAATACGATACGCCATTGGGGCCATACCGCGATCCAATCCCTCCTGAACACCAGACTTATTCGTATTCGTGTGTCGTTCAATGATTATCGGTGCAATGGAAAGCCCCATGCCGAACTGAACAGTGCCAGTTTTGATTGTGGTGGCAGCCCCTTTTTCCAGAAAGGTATTGCCAAATATACGACCGTCCCAATATCTCCTTTTGAATTCCTCTTGTTTGTTGTTAAGCAGATCAGTAATTTCGTCACGGTTTCGTCCTCGTGACTCAAGAATATCAAATTCTTTATCCTTGAGATCTAGTTTGGCCTTCAGTTCCATCCAGACCGGCCCTTCTTTATCCTCTACAAGGTCTCTCAGTTTTCGTTTGAATGACACCGGTGAAATTTCCCCCAGTCCGTCGGGACGCTGGCGGGGATCGCTCTCGCGATCTGGGTCGCCGTTGGGGTTGGAGTTGATGGCCTCTATGACGAGAAGGCCAGTTGCGCGCATGATTTTTTTAGCTTCGTTTGACATGGTATGTCTCCTTTTCCTTAAATGTGTTGGTTTAATTCTTTTCCGATTCTACGCGGGCAAGATACCCGAGCAGCATCTGTGCTTTATCTGTATCACTGGATCGCTGCGGCAATGGGGCTTCCTTTAACTGCTCGGATACCTCGCCAAGCTGCTTAAGAAAGGTTTTTACCAGGCCCACTCTATCGCCCTCCTTCACTGTTCTCGCCCATGCCTGATAGGGCAAAACCCTCTGAGACAGCATTGAAAGTGCTTTTTCAGGAGTTTCAAGAGCAGTTGCCATAAGCGCATTGCCAACTAACTGCGGCGGAACGGACCCTTTACGCGGTCCTTTGCAGTATTCGAGGTGCAGACTGTCGGCGAGGTTTAGTAACCTGCCGACCAGAAAAGCAGAGGATGTCATAATTTCTCCTTTCGTGTGACCGAGTTTATGTAAGATCAAACTTATAATTGACGGGATTAGCAATTTTTGCTTTTCATATTTCTTCGTGTATTTTTTATCGATCATATGCACAAGCCCTTGCACATTTGCCTGCCCAAGCGCCATCAACAACGGGAAACTGTTGCGGAGCACTGCGCTCAGTGCCCTTGTGGCAACCTGATGAAGCTCTTGACCTTCCCCCAGCAGCAGACTTAAAGCATCATTGACGGAGAAGCCGTGTGCCCCTTCCGCACGGGTGCCCTGACGGGACCAAACCGTATTCAGACACCAAACCACTTCTGCCGGAAATGGTATCAACGTTTCAATCCAAACGGGAGTATCGCCCTTGTTTTTTCCAAAACTCCGTAGCTTGATTGTTGGGCCATTCCTGCTGCCTTCCTGCCAAAGTTGTGCCGAGTGAATAACATGATCGGCAGAATATCGTTTGCTGGCCAATACCTTGGTGCGTGCGTCGCCCGGTCTTTTCGCAAGAACAAATACACGAACCCCGGAATCTACCGTTTCGTTTGTCCTACCCCGCAAGGCAACCGTTACTCTCTCGGCGAGCGCAGCAAACCGAGCTTGCCCTATTTCAGCTAAGTCGTCTTCCGCATCTCCCATTATGCCAGCCAAGTCAGGCAAACTATCTGGATTTTGGGTTGGATAGGCAAATAATAGCATCGGTCGTTCCATCCTACGGCTGAGATCACACCATGTTTTCCCTTTACGATCGTCATCTCCAAGCCATTCCAGTGCACGCTTCATTTTTTTCCGCACATCATTCCCGACAGAAAAAGATTCGTGCTCAATCATTCCGTATCGCATCTGACAAGGTGAGTCTTTGGTCATGGCCCTAAGCTTTACATTACCAAGTGCGTTTTTAAACCCGACATCTGGAAATTTATTGTCATCCCCGGAAGCATTACAGCCAAACGCGTCTACTCCCGCAGAAACTTTCGTTATCGTTGCTGACAACAGTTTTGAGTTCATCCATTTTTGAACTTCCAAATGATTTGCAGGGAATTGCTTCCAATCACTAATTTCGAAAATAATCTGAAAGTCTAACGGTTTTGCGCCGCTATAGTAAAACAACACATCTATTGGCCATGACTTGCCTTCTTCAATATTTTTAAGCAGCTCGCCATACAATTGACCATGGAATCTCTTTGAGTCAATTTTTTTTGCTCTCGCAAGAAGTTCTGTAATTGACGAAAATTCATCAGGGACATCAGTAAGTTTTGCAAATAGGTCGTTTACCGGCTTATCAAGACATTCGTTGATCTTATCGAATGCATTTGTCTTCTTACCCAAGTTGTCCAGCCACAGATTTGTGGAACAGGTGACAATTTTTTGAATTTCATTTCGCGGCATGTTGCTGCTTTTTTTCATGGTGATTAATCTCTTTTTGCATTCATCATCAGTCACTTTCAATAATGGTGGCAAATTAACCGACGGAAAGGAAACCCCATATGATCCGATACCATCCCATTTTCGAACTGTCTGTACCTGATCAATGGCCATCGAGCTAATGCCTGAGATATTTCCATCTTTATCCAAGTATACGGAACAAGCTGTTCTCCTTGGACATAAAGTAAACTTGGGGTGATAATCTGGAGGGTTTATTCCTGCTTTTTCCAGGCAAATCGATAGTTCACGAAGCTCATTCAGCATAGACAAGCCCTCCGTTTCTCACTTTAGCATCTGGCTTGTAAACTGGTTGTTTGTTCCCTGATGGTTCAAACACAGAAAAAAGAAAGCTTGGCAAGTCGAGTGAAATATCTTCTTGCACCCGAGTGCCCTCCCGAAATGGCCCGATATAGTCCGGTACAAATTCACGCCAGCCAAGGAACGGCGTATCGTGCCACTGCCCTTTCTCCAAGCGACGGTTGAACATATCCTGGCAGGCGTGCAGCGCATTAAGTCCTTTACTTGCCTGCGAACGTGCCTTTTCGGATAACGTCCCTGAAAATCGCGCCGGTTTTATCTCCGCATAAATCCGGTAGCACACGTTGATCAGAGTTGTTGCCAGCAACTGATAACTACTGTGTGGCATAATTGCTGTTTTCCGTAATGGCCCTCCGTAATTGGTCGCGTAGTTGTGGAAAACGATCGGCTTACAAATCTCCACCTTCACCGGTACGATCTCTACTGTCTCGATCCTGACGATTGCCTCAAATAGCCCTTTTGCAGCTGAATACGTCGGCACAGGATAGCTCACCGGTGAGTCACCTGTATCTGGGCGTGTCCACATAGCCGTTGGGCCGGACACCTCCATTTGAATTGAGTAAGTTTTCATATACGCTCCTTCCTGCCCCGTTTGTTCACATCAATTCCAACTCCATAACCACGCAACCCGCCCCCACTCGGCACAGCCAAAATCAAAAGCGAATTTCGCAGCCAGCTCAGATGTTCCGTTCAGGTGATCCCGGAGCGGATGCACGCGTCCGTCTTCTGATACGTGGGCGATGGGGTCTGGTTTGGTCGTCATGATCTCTGCTCAGTTTCCTTTTTGATTGTTAGAATTCAATCTTGTTTCCCCCTCTCCCTCACCCTCTCCCGCCTTGGGGAGAGGGAATTGGTTGGGTGCCTCTCCCGCGGCGGGGGGAGGGGACAGATGGTGACTTCTCCCGCGCTGGGGAGAGGAAACAGTGGGAGCAGACCTTCTGTATCTGACGCTGCCTTCTTTGGCCTGGAATCCGATTCTCTTCTTTTGCGGCTCCGGCTCCGCCATGAGTTGGCGGATGGCTCTGACCAGGGTACGAATTGCTCCGTCATGGGATTCGAGTTTTGTCTCTAACTCGGCTAATTTCTGTGCAAGCTCTTTATTCGTCGACAGTATTCCGAGAAGTTTTACGAATGCCCGGACTACATAGATGCTTACATCAATGGCCCGCTTGGTATTAAGAACACTGGCGACCATGATCGCTCCGTGCTCAGTAAAAGCATAGGGGAGAACCGGAGCGAACTTGAGTTTCGAGAGGTGGTCGCAATTTGCGACCACCTCTGCTTTTTCTTCAGACGTAAGCTGAAACATGAAATCCCCAGGGAATCGGCCCTTGTTGCGCTTCACCTGTTCGTTCAGTCGTTTTGTTGTTACTCCGTAAAGTTCGGCCAAGTCCGTGCTTAACATGATTTTCTGCCCGCGAATCAAATAGATTTTCCGCTCAATCACGTCCTGTGGAATGAGTCCTTTCATGCGTCCCTCCTGCTGACGTTATTTGTTGACAGGCAATATTATACCACCCCAGCCAGTCGTCCCCACCCGGCGTAGCCGAATTCCGAGGCGAATTGTGCGGCCGATTCGATAGTTCACTTTAAGTGCTTCAATTCCTGATTAACAAAATCCAGGTGGAATTCCTCGGCATCAAATTTCCCGCCGATCCATTCCAGCATCGAATCGTGCTCAGGGTGCTTCGGATCACGAATAGCTTCCAGGAATTCCTCATAGCCCCAGATTCCTCCGCAATCCTCCGGCGGACGGGAGCGTCGGCCATCGACGCAGAAAGGATAGCGCACGCCGGGTTCGGGTTCAAGAATCTTTTCCACGACCACCTCGTGCTCCCATCCGTCGCCGAGGTCGTATTCATAGATAAACTTCTTTTTTAATCCGGGCGCCGCTTCAGCAAGTGTTATTTTCCGTTCATCCTCGACATCGAAATCTTCCTCAGGCATAGGTTCGCCATAGTACTCTCGCCCCACCTTGAACTGATGAAGATGTGAATTCGTCCATTCCATGACGCACTGAAGTATCCAATGAAGCTTCGCCAGACTCGTATCACCGGCGACCTGAATCCTTCTCCATATCGGAGGTTTGGAATTCTTCAAGGTCACTTTCAACTGATATACAACAGGTTTCTCATTAATACGTTTTGGCATGGTTTCTCCTTTTCTATTTTGCGGCTGGTAGACTCTAACAGGGTGGTTCTGTTTCGCCGGCAGAGGGTGTTGATAATCCCCCATTGTCTTTCGATCTGACCTACGGTCACGAGAAAATCCTCCGCGCAGGTAATTTAATAAAAAAGAGGAACTGGTGTCAAGGGGAAAAGTGGAACCCAAATTCACCATCAAACCACAGAGGGCACAGAATAACTGATGGATAATAGAGATAAAACATTAAACAAGTTCCTCATCTCTGTGCACTCTTTTCTGAAAGATTAAGTTTTGCCTTATTTTATCAATCGTTTTGAGAACACAGAGAAAATCATCTGTGTGCTCTGTGGTTCACAGATTTTGGTTGCGAATTCTGGTGGAAATATGGGGGCTTTTAACGGGGTTGATCTTGCGGCATGAAAAAGGTATAGTACGAAAAAACGAAATGGTCTGAATGATTTTGAGGAGGGACTTTTCAATGGGAATTCTGATTTCCGAGATGCGGGAAGGGAAGGCGGTGGAGGGGATCTATCTTGTCCGGAGCAAGAGCATCGGGACGACCCGGGCCGGGAAACCGTTTCTGACTCTAAAGCTTCAAGACCGATCGGGTGAGATGGAGGCCAAGGTCTGGGAGGGAGCGGAGAAGGCCTCAAAGGAATTCTCAAACGGGGATTTTGTAAAGACCGCGGGACAGGTGAACGAATACAACGGGAAGCTTCAACTGACCCTCCAATCGGTCAAGCGGGTGGAGGGGGCCGAGATCAATATCAGGGATTTCCTCCCATCGTCAAAAAGATCTTTGGATGAGATGTTGAGCGAGCTCGGAGACTGCATCAGGAAGGTGAAGGACCCCCATCTCGTGAAGCTCCTTTTGATGATTTTTCAGGACCCCGTGTTCAAGGAGAAGTTTTCCGAGGCCCCCGCGGCCAAGGGGATGCACCATGCCTATCTGGGCGGCCTTCTGGAGCATACCCTCTCTTTGTTCCAACTCTGTGAGTGTGTGGCGCCCCGCTTCCCGGAGGTGGACCTGGACCTGCTCTTTACCGGAGCGCTTCTTCACGATATCGGGAAGGTGGATGAGCTGGAGTATTCCCGGGGTTTTTCCTACACGGACCGGGGGCGTCTGATGGGTCATATCGTCTTGGAACTGGAACAGGTCTCGGAAGCCATCCGCTCCATTCCCGGATTTCCTGATGAGAAGGCGATCCTCCTCAAGCACCTGCTAATCTCCCATCACGGCAAAGAAGAGTTCGGGTCCCCGGTGAAGCCCATGACCCTTACGGCCCTGATCCTGCATATGATGGATGACCTGGATGCCAAGTCGCAGACCTTCCGGGGGATGATCGAGGGTTCTCAGGGGGACGAACGGTGGAGTGCTTATCATAATCGTCTTCAGCAGTTTGTGTTCAAGGGGTTTCCGTCCGAAGGCGGGCGCAGGAGACGAGAAGATGATGCGGATTCACCTGTCTCCCGCCTGTCTGCGCCGCGTACGCGACAGGCAGGCGCCGGCACAGGCAGGAACGGGTCTCCCTCGGATTCTCAATCATCGGATCTGCCTGCGCCGCGGGCGCGGCAGGCAGGTAAAGACGAGGATCAGAAAACCCTCTTTTGACTTGTCTTCGGCCTGCCTGACTGGGTTTTTACAAGGCCGGCTTTATTGTGCCTGTTCCTTTTTCATCGCCTCGATGATCCCTTTCAGACGTTCTGATACGAAGGCCTTTTCGGTTTCACCCATGGATTCCTGTATGGCGGCAAGTTCAGAGGAAAGAAGGGTCTTGAGACCGGCCAGGAGCGTCTCTTTCTTTTTCTCAGGAGAAATTCTTTCAAAGTTTTCCTTGAGAACCTCGGCCGCAAGGGTTCCGTCCGGGAGGAGGAAGATCCCCTTCATGATGATAGGATGATCTTCTTTGACCTCCTCGAGATAATAGCAGAGGTTCTTGTCGCCCATCCGTCCCACCTTCTCTACAAGATAACGGTAGAGATATGAAAAAAGCCGGTTGTAGCACTTGACGGTCTTCTCGAAGAAGTCCGCGGCCTTCTTTTCCTCGGCCATGCTGATCTCGGAATCCGTGACCCTGCGGATCAGATTGGCGCAGAGCAAGGCCATGAGGGTCCGGCAGGTCTCGAAGTCGTTCCCGCCGACAAGGCTGCAGATCTTTTCAACCGGATTTTTCCCGTCAACCTGTTCGAATATCTTTTTCTCCACCTCTGTGAGAGAGACCTCATGGAGTTTTTTCTGGGCGCCGGAGGCTGGCTCAAACACGGCATCGATTCCGGAGAGGGTCTGGAAAATCCGGTTCCATTCCATGATGGTTTGGACGCCCCTCAGGATCAGCTCCTCGGTATGGATGTTGAGGGTGATGACCTCCCTGGGGAGTTCCTTCTTCTCGCTGAAGGTGTAGCGGCCTTCGGATTCTTTGAAAAGGTTGAAGACGATCTCCCGGACCTGATCGGTGACGCCGTCTTTGATCTCCTGCTTCTTCAGAGCTCCTATCTCCATGAGGATCTGTCCCAGCCTTTTTTCTCCGCTGATATGCCTGGAAGCCTCGATGAAGTCCTTGACCCGGATCTTCCCGGAACGAAGGAGGATCTCTCCGAGCCTCTCTTCTTGATGGTTGGATACGGCAAAAACAATCTTCCCTTGGGAAATATAGACCTTCTTCTCCTCATGGCCGTGGGTCCAGACAAAGATCCCCGTGGCCTTGGAGATCGAGAGGGCGTGGAAGATCTGCGGGACTGATACCTCTGAAAGGCTCCCCTCCAGTTTGATTTCTTGTGCAGTCATAATTAAAAAATATCACATCCTATAAGGAATGGCAATAGATCTGTTGAGCGTATATATGGGCCGCATCATGTCTCTTTACGCTGGTAGCCGGAGAAGACCGGGTAGAGCTCCCTTGCGTTTTTTACCTCCCGGAAAGCAAAATGGATTTTTTCCGGGTAGAGGATAAAAGGCGTATTCTGCATGCCGCCGATGCCGCCGTGGCCGCCCATCTGCTCCTCAAAATTGATGACATGGTCATCCTTCATGGCTCCATAGAGGACCAGGTCCCCGGCCTGGCTCATGCTGAACTGATGGCGGATCTCCTGCTCGATGGATTCCGAATCATGAAAGTCCTGGAGCGGGTCTTCTCCCTCGATCACTTTGGCGCCGTTCCTGAAAAAGACCCTCCCCTTGCGCGAGAGGAATACCACGTCCCCGTTCGATCTCCCTGTCGTCAGCCCGACCCCGTCATGCCGGACCAGCGCCCCCACCAGCCCGGGATAGACCCGTTCGATCTCTTCGATGTCCAGCCTCTTCTTGGAGATATTGAAATAGATGTTGGACATGGTGCTTGAATTCACGATCGAGATGTTCTCCGAAGTCTTTTGCTTTTCTTCCAGCCCGATATGTTTGTCGATGTAGTTTGCCGCCTGCTTGAAGAGCCTGCGCATGAAAAAAAGGTTCTGGTCCGAGAAACCCCGCAGCGTGGAGGAGAACGCCGTCATGAGATAATCTTTCACATGGCCTCCCCCCGCGTCGTATTTGATGATGCGGCCCTCCTGGACCTTGGAATAGATGAAACTCTCCAGGCTCTCCCCGTACTGATAGTTGAAGGGGATGGATGGGTGCTGGCCGTGATCCGACAGGATGTAGATGTCATAGATCATCCCCTTCTTTTTTTTGAGGGCCTGCCTGGCGATCCTCTTGATTCCACGGTCCATGACCTTAAGGGATTTTAGGGCATACTTAGTTTCCGGGCCTCGCTGATGAGCGACCTCGTCATAACCATTGTAGGTGAGGTATATGGAGGGCCGGCCCTGGTTGAGGTCGATGACGGCGCCTACGGTCGCGACTTCATAAAAGAGAACGTTTGAGAAGATCCGCACAATGGGGAAAAAGCCCTCGCTTCTCTGGATTCCCCCTTTCAGGCTGACCTCGATATATTCTAATAATTCGTGGAGAAGCTCGACGATGGTGGAGACGATCATGCGGAGCACCGGGACGATGTTCAGGAAAAAGAGACTGAAGATGGCAAGTCCGGACAGCCTCTTTTGCATGTCCTGGGTCAGAAATGTGCTCAGGGTGAAGACCGAACGATCGGCGCCGCCGGACAGGAGGTTTACATAACTGCTCCCGTTCTTCAGGATGCCTCTGCTTTTTGATGCGATTCTGGATTCGACCATGGAGGCCGACAAGGGATTTTTGAAACTGACCAGGGTATCGTCTTCTTTATTGAGCCACCGAAAACCGGGTATCCCATCGTTATTCCCATACATGATGCCGCTTTGAGCAGAGGGGGTGCTCCCCGGAATGCCGCAGTGGTATCTGCTGAGCTTGAACCGGCCGGAGGTAACGAGACTTTTTACGAAAGGCATATATCCTTCTGAAAGGGCCTTCATGAGGATCTGGTGGGGGAGACCGTCGATCTGGATGATGATGAAGCCTTCCGCCCGTTCGATGCCCTTCCATTCCCTCCGCTTCTTCTCGAGTGTGGTTCGGATGACATCGAGGGCTTTTTCTTTTTGCGGTCTTGTCTTTTTGTTTTCCTGCATCGTATGACCCCGTATGGATGACTTTAACGCAATGTCCGGCGCCATGTCAATGCCCAGCATATCCGGCGGGATCGGGAGGGCGAGTCAAGAACCCGTGACATGGACAGGGATCTGACATTTTTTCAACCTTGAAATCGTCCGGAAACTCTTTTATAATTCGGAAATTCGGGAGGGGCAAGGAATGATCCGTTCATTCTGGGTCTGGTCGGCAGGGGTATTCTTGACTTTGGTCTGTGGGGCCTTCGTAATCCTTTTTTCTTTTTTGGATCCGACCCGGAGGATCATCTATTTTTTTGCCAAGCTCTGGGCGAGAGGCATCCTCCTTGCAGCCGGAGTGAAAGTGCAGGTGCAGGGTCTGGAAAATCTTACGTCGGACTCGTCGCAGATTCTTGCATCCAACCACCAGGGATTTTTTGACATCTTCGCTCTTTTCGCCTGCATCCCCATCCGGTTCGGCTGGATCACCAAGAAAGAGCTCTTCCGGATTCCGATCTTCGGGTATGCCATGAAGCGGTTCGGAAATATCCGGATCGACCGGTCGAATAAAGAGAACGCCAGGGAAGGCATGCAGCTTGCCGCCAGGAAGATCCGGGAAGGGCAGTCGATCATCATCTTTCCGGAAGGGACCCGTTCCCTGGACGGCAGACTGCTTCCTTTCAAGAAGGGATGTTTTTATCTGGCGGAGGCATCCGGGAAGCCGGTCGTTCCGATCAGCATATCGGGGAGTTTTAACATCATGCCCAAAAGAAGCTTCCGGGTCAACCCCGGGACCATTCATCTGGTCATCGGCAAGCCCATGCGGGTACAGGGAGCGCATGAAAACAACCGCAACGCTTTTACTGAACAGCTCAGGCAGACCATCCTTGAAAATCAGGTTCCCACCTCTGGGGTCAGACATTGATAATTTGATATTTAATCTGATCCCATTAAGGGAGCGCCTTTCTGGATCTTAATATCCAATTATCAATGTCTGACCCCAAATAATTGTCATTGAAGCATTCTGAGGGGGGATGTTATACTGAATATAAAAGGAAACTGAACTTTACGGGATGAGGGACTTATGATTTTTAAAGATAATAGGGGGAACGATCGGTACGATCTTTTCGACATGGATCTGGTCTGTGAATATGCATTCATCTCCGAAGTATGCGACCCGGTTTTAGAACTGGATTCCCCGGACGATGCGGAGAGGGAATACCATTCGGCTGTGGTCCATAACATCAGCCGTGGAGGGGTCTGCATCTCGGTCGAGGATCAGGATCTGGACGTGGGAAAGGAGATTGAGCTTTTTCTTACCGCGGTGGATCCCGACTCCGGAATGGGAAACCACTATATGGAAATGATCGCCGAGGTGATCTGGGTTTCCGAGGAACCGAACGGTTTCAGGGCCGGCCTGAAGTTTTCGGAGGTGCCTGAAGATTTCTCTTCGACTTTTGAAGAGGTCGTGAAAGCTCTGGAGAAGAACCATCTGGCCGGATGACCGCTCCGCCATGGTTATACGTCTTCTTCCTCTTCTTCCTGCTCTTCGTCGTCGCTGTTTTCTTCCAGTTTGCTGTGCATCTCAGACAGGGTCTGCTGTATCCTGGCGTTGACCGTGTCTTCCGGGTAGGTTCCATCCTCCAGCCGGGTTCCTGCATCCATGCCGGTGATGAGCCCAATGGCTTCATCGATATGTCGGACCTGGTAGATGTGAAACTGTTTCTTTTCCACAGCCTCGATGACTTCTTTGTTCAGGCAGAGATGCCTTACATTCTGGCGCGGGATAATGACGCCTTGTGTGCCGGTGAACCCCCGGTTTCGGCAGGTCTTGAAAAAACCTTCAATCTTTTCATTGACCCCTCCGATGGGCTGGATCTCACCATGCTGGTTGATGGAGCCGGTGACGGCAAGATTCTGTTTGACGGGTATGCCGGAAAGCCTGGAGAGGATGGCGATGAGTTCCGCGGCCGAGGCGCTGTCCCCGTCCACCTCGTCGTAGGATTGCTCGAAGGCCAGGCTTGCCGAAAGGGAAAGAGGATTTTCCTGGGCGTAACGGCCTCCCAGATAGCTGAACAGGATCATGACCCCTTTGCTGTGGGCTTTGCCGGAGAGCTCGGACTCTCTTTCAATGTTGATTACCCCTTTTCTCCCGAGGTAGGTCTGGGAAGTGATCCGAGTCGGCTTTCCGAAGGTATAATTACCCACGGCATACACGGCGAGACCGTTGACCTGCCCGACCTTCTCACCGTCCACATCGACCATGATGACCCCTTCGTCAATCACCTCCTGTATCCGATCTTCGATGAGGTTGCTGCGGTAGATTTTCTCATTCCCGGCCTTCTCCACATGCCGGGCCGTCACCGTCTCCGAGCCGGCTTCTTGTGCCCAGAAAGAGGATTCCCGAATCAGGTTGGCCACTTCATTGAAGTGCAGCGAGAGGCGTTCTTTGTGTTCCACCATGCGGGAGATCAGGTTTAAGAGTTCGGTCATGGCGCTTCTATCGAATGGGATGAGATTTTCTTCCCTGCAGATTTTCGCGGTGAACTGGACATACTTCTTCACTTCCTCATCGGTGCGCCGGGTACTCATGCCGAAATCGGCCTTGACCTTGAAGAGCTTGTCGAAGTCCTCATCATATTCCTGGAGCAGTGAATAGAGGCAGGGATTTCCGATGACGACGACCTTCATTTTCACGGGGATGGGTTCAGGCCGTATCCCCGACGTGGAGATCAATCCGTAGAGTTCTCCGATGTCTTCGATCATGAGTTCTTTGTTCTCAATGGTCTTCTTCAGCGTCTCCCATGAAAAGGGATGGGTCAGGAGGTCGAGCATATTGACGATCAGATATCCCCCATTGGCCCTCAGGATAGATCCGGATCGGATCAGGGTGAAGTCGGTCTGCAGGGCGCCGAACCGGGTCCGTTTTTCAATCCGTCCAACCAGGTTGGAATAAGTGGGGTTTGTCTCTTCAATCATGGGAGCGCCCGCCGTGTTACGATTGTCCACAAGAAGGTTGACCTGGTAACGGATGGCATGGTGATTTAGGTGGTTTCCGAGATCAGGGAAGAGCGGGATTGAAGGCTGCTGGGAGGGGAGAAATGCCTTGAAGTTTTCCAATAGGTCTTCAAAGACTTCATCGAGGAAGCTTGAGATTTTTTCGTGGTCTTTGTACCGGTTCCGCAGTCCGTCAAATCGTCCCTTAACGGCAAAGGAGGCGGCATTCTTGTTGAATTTTTCCAGATGAGACTCGGTTTCCTGATCAAGATGGTGAAACTTATTGATCAGGTCCCTGAGGTATGAGGTAATCTCTTCCTGGCTTTCTTCGATCCTGCTCTGCTCTTCGGGAGAGAGCTTCTCAATGTCTTTTCGAGTGAGGGGTTTCCCCTTTTTAAGAGGGGTGAATGTGAAACCGGCACGCGTGCTCTTGATCTCAAAACCCCTGTCGCGTCCCTTTTCGACGATCTCTGCAAAGAGGGCCTGTTTGGCTTTGTTCCCCTTTTCGATTAACTGGTTTTGTTCTTCGATATAATCCTTGCTTTGAAAGACGTCCGGGATTTTCTTCCGCAGAAATTCTACAAGCTGGTTCATCTCTTTCTGGAAGATATGTCCCTGCCCGGCCTTGAGCCTGACGGCTCGTGGGGTTTCGGGTTTTTCGAAGTTGTGTACATAGCACCAATCGTCCGGAATCTCCTGCTCTCCGGCGATCTTCTGGATGAGGTTTCGGACCAGCGTGGTCTTTCCCGTTCCCGGAAGGCCTGCGGCATAGATATTGTACCCTTCCTGTTCCATGCGAAGGCCGAAGACAATGGCCCTGACGGCGCGGTCCTGTCCGATGGTGGTATCCAGAGCAGGGACCTCGTCCGTGGTCCTAAAGTCGATCCGTGACAGGAGATCCTCGTTTCTGAGCAGTTCAGGAGAAACCCTGTATTTTTCAGGATCCATTACTTGATGGCCTTGGGATGGCAGAGCAAGGTGTTTTCGTCCGCCACTCTTCCGCAGGTATCGCAGTAAAATTTTATCTGCTTCACCTTGGGTTTGCACAGATGCCGGGCATTGGTCGAAGTCATGCCGCAGTAGTCGCAGGAATAACTCTTACTTGCCATGACCGGGGTACAGAGATGCCCCTTATCCGCGGTGACTCTGCCGCACGTGGCGCATGTATAGAGCCCGGTCTTCGGCGCCGGGGAGGTCGGATTTGTCCTCATTGTGCTCCGGCGAGCGGTTCGGGTCTTTGTGGATCTTCGGGTTTTTTTCATCTTTGTCTCCTTTCTGAGAGATGAATCGTTGTCAATGCCTCATATTTGTTTGAACACTACCAGACCTCCATTCCGGCGTCAAGTTCGGTTTTTACCTTGACTTGAGAGAGGAAATCGTGGAAAATGTCATTCATTCTGCAGAGTCGGAAAAACCGGAAAGGGATGAAGCAAAGGATATGGATCTTGTTGATTTTAAGAAAGGGAACGGCCTGGCGCCGGCCATTGTTCAGGATGCGGCGACCGGTGAGGTTCTGATGCTGGGGTATATGAATGAGGCGTCCCTCAAGAAGACGCTTGAGACGAAGAGGGCCTGCTTTTTCAGCCGGTCCCGGCAGAAGCTTTGGGTGAAGGGGGAGACTTCCGGTCATGTCCAGCGGGTCAAGGAGATCCTCATAGATTGTGACCGGGATACCATCCTGCTCAAGGTTGAGCAGGTGGGCGGCGCCACGTGTCATACCGGCTACCGGAGCTGTTTTTACAGGAGGATAGAAGAGGACGGGTTGAGAGTATTCGGAGAGAAGGTCTTTGATCCTAAGGAGGTTTATGGTGAATAAACTGAAACTGGGCATCCCCAAGGGGAGTCTGGAAGAGGCGACCATTGCGCTTTTTGAGAAATCCGGCTGGCAGATACGGACGCATTCCAGAAACTATTTCCCGAGTATTGATGATCCTGAAATCTCATGCGCCCTGGTGCGCGCTCAGGAGATGCCCCGCTACGTACAGGACGGGACTTTGGATGTGGGCCTGACGGGCAAAGACTGGCTGCTGGAAAACAACGCGGATGTGGAAGTGGTCTGCGACCTGATCTATTCCAAGTCGAGCAAAAAACCGGCCCGCTGGGTGGTGGCCGTGAACGGTGATTCGAAAATAGAAAAGCTTTCCGATCTGGAAGGGAAGAAGATCTCCACGGAACTGGTCCGGTATACCCAGTCTTATTTTAAAGAGCGGGGGATCCATGTCGAGGTGGAGTTCTCTTGGGGGGCGACCGAGGCCAAGGCGGTTGAGGGTCTGGTGGATGCCATCGTGGAGATTACCGAAACCGAGAGCACGATCCGGGCCCATGGCCTGAAAATCATACACGAGATGATGCAGACCAATACCCAGTTGGTCGCCGGGAGGAAGGCATGGGCCGATCCCTGGAAGAGGCAGAAGATAGAGCAGATTGCAATCCTGCTCCAATCCGCCCTCCGCGCGGAGAGGATGGTCGGGCTTAAAATGAACGTGTCCAAGCAGAAACTCGGGGATCTGGTCAAAATCCTGCCGAGCATCACGGCGCCCACCATCTCCACGCTCTATCAGAGCGATTGGTTTTCGGTGGAGACCGTCATCTCCGAGGAGAAGGTCCGTGAGCTGATCCCCAGGCTGATCCGGCAGGGGGCGGAAGGGATTATCGAGTATTCATTGAACAAACTGATTTGAAGGAATCTTTGCTGAATGTCATCCTGTTGTGTACCCGCTCCGGCTGCAGAAAAAACCTCCGGAAAATCCGCTGCTCATTGACGCTATGAATTGAAACTTTTAAGTACAAAGGATTATGAAATGTTTATGTGCGGATACGTTCATCAGGATGTTTTTTTGCTTGACGTGCTGAAGAAAATTGTATAGAAATAATTCCCATTGTTTTAAAGACCGATTCCTGGAGATTGTCAAAGGCCGAATGAATATGTTTCCCCATCGTAAGAAGCTCTCCCCCGAAATGCAAAAAGTCTACAGCCTTTCATCAGCACTCTCGCTCGAAGACCAGATCCTTTTCCTGAACCTTCTGATTTCCACCAAGGATCATAACGGCAAAAGGGAATTGATCGACCGTGCCTTGATCGGCGAACGGGTCTGGGAAAAGAAAAAGGCCGGATAGTTTTTTATCCGGCCTCGGTTATAAGGCACCTGGGTTTCTTTTCATCCGCTTCTAATCGGCTGAAGGGTTGTTGATGCTCACCCCGGTCAATAGGGCCTGGATGGCGCCGATGGCCAACTCGCTCTTCATCTTCACCGGGACTTTTTTCTCATCGTCCGTCAGCCAGATATAGAGCTTCCCGTTTTTCTTCTTATCGAAGATGATCTCCATATCCTCGATGACCGGTTCCACTTTGATGGTTTTGAAGAAACCGATCGGGGTCTCCACGTCTTCCTTCCCCAGGATCCGGACGCGGACTTGATACGTCTTGTTCCCGTCCGTTACGTTCAATACCGGATCGTTCTCCCAGTCGGTTACCGTCCGCAGGTAATAGATCGCGGAGAGAGGATCATGAATGCCGTCCGGGACTGGGAGCGTCTTCTTGATCTCCCCGTTTTTCATCAGGGTGACCCGGTTGTTGGCATGGTCGAAGATCAGATTTACGTTCCGGTTATGCGTCCCTTCATGCTGAATTTTCCGGTACCCTACGGAGCAGTCGTTGTTCACGTCCAAAAAGGTTTCGATCCTGTTTCTGACTTTATAAAAAGTATCCACGAAGGCATTGCTCCAGGCCGTGGTGACGATATGGAAGGCCCCATTTTTTTGAGACAGATCAGGAATCCGGATGGTTCCCTCCCCGGCCGGGACGAATCCCCAACTGATGTCATAATGCAGTTCTTCACCGACCTGGAATGGAAGGTCAGGCGCTTGGTAAAGAGGGAGCGCCCCTTTTCTGCTCGCCGGAAGATTCACCCCGGAGAGGCAAAAGATGAAGATCAGGAAGATCACCAAAATAGGAACTTTATTGCGGGCCATATCTTTATTCTCCTGAGTTTTTATTCTGCAAAGAGTATGCCAGTTCCATTTCATTCAAAAAAAAGATATGGTATGAGATGATCATCTTAAAAGGTCTTTGAAATTAAGAGGTTGTGGAACAAGGCCTCCTGCCGGATGCGCACGGATCTTTTGAGCGGCGCTCGAAGCCGTCGTATTCTGTGTTGTAAAGGGCACAAGAGACGTGTTCTTATTGCAACAAAGGTTGTGCTGATCTTTATGGGGGAGCGCATCGTATTTAAGGTCTTTAAATGGTCACGACATGATCCGACCTGAGGGAGATCCAGGATAACTGAACCACGGACAGGAGGGTGTCCGTGAGCCAGAAAAGGACCAGTCCTGCCGGGAAAAAGGAGAAACAGAGGGCGAAACCAACCGGCATCCAGAACCAGGTCTTGTCGGATCTCGGATTGGCTGAGGTCAGGCGCTGCTGCAGGATCATGCCCAGACCCATGATCAGGGGGAGAGTGAAAAAGGGGTCCCGAACCGAAAGATCCATGATCCAGAGAATGAACTTCGCATGCCGGAGTTCAATGGAGGCATTGAGGACTTGATAGAGAAGCAAAAATATGGGGATCTGGACGGCCAGGGGGAGAAAACTCCCGATCATCGCCCGGACCTGTTTCTTTCGCAAAGGGAGGATACGTTCCTCTGTCCGTTCCGGATGGTCCTTTTCTTCTTCTTCAATATCATAGATCTCCTGGATGATCCTCGGCAACTCCCGAAGGGATTTGAGGTTATAATGTGTCAGGGGGAGGAGCAGGATGCGTACAATCACAGCCAGCAGCATCAGACAGAGACCGTAATTGGCGACATATCCATGGATCCCTGATAGGAGGGCGAGGAGCCCCTTGCCGAGAAAGTTAAAAGTCCCGTAATCCACAATCTTTTCCAGACCGGCCTGATGAAAAGACAATTCATCTTCGATGATCGGGCCCATAAAGAGCCTGTATGCCTCCTCAGTCATCCGGCCCGGTTCGAGGGTAAAAGGAGGCGTGGTCAGGGACGCATAGACCTGGTTCTCTCCGAGGGGAGAGAATATCACAGAATACTTATGATCCGTCGGGGCGAGGATCTGGGTGAAATAACGGTTTTTTATTCCCGCCCAGGCAACCGGTCCTTCGGAGTTCAGAGGGGACTTTATGTTTTTTGTTTTTTTGCTGATCAGCCTGTCATCCGGGTTTTTCATCCACGCCGTCCGGAGGTGTCCGGACTCATCCGGATCTTCGGCCCTGATCCCGTAAAAGGGGATGATCCGGCATCCTTGGGGAAAATTCATGGTCCGGCTGCCGGTGTTTTTTATCCTGACCCTGAAGTCCAGGCCGTAGTGGGATGCCGGATGGTAGGTCTTCCGGATCTCCAATCCATCAGGGGTCTCCTGAGTGAAGACGATCCCGTTCCCTTCCATGTGATAGCGGTATAATCCATCGTCCAGGCCGGCCGGGAGGGTAGGGATCTCAATCCTTATTCCTGCGCGTGTTTTCAGAAGTCCTGAAATCAGTTCTACAGGTTGATGGTCTTCGGTTCTGAAGTTCTTGAGTCGGACCGAAACGATCCTGCCGCCATAGGGGGAAAAGGTGAGGTCCATGAGGCCGGCGCCGAGATGGATGAGTTCTTCCGGCTCCGGCCTGCTGCCCGCTGCCTCGGATACATAAAGCGTGGTATCCTTGAAGAACCGGTCTTTCACAGGATCGTAAAGGAAATAGACCAGGAGGGCCGCTGCAACAAGGGCGATGACACCCTTTTGCTTCATCTTAACATCTCCCATTTATAAAAAAAGCGCAGAAACTTTCCTCTGCGCAGCCGTCAACCGATCCGCTGAGGCGGCGGTATTAAAATCTTCAGTAAACGGGAAAGGCTGATGGTGCCGAAGACGAGACTCGAACTCGTACGAGGTTAGCGAGGTCTCATCGTTCCTGAAAATTAGATTATTATATTTAGATAAAGCGTGTCAATACAAAAGGGAAAGCTTAAATATACTTTTTTTAGCAGAACAACGTAAGACTTCTTGCCCGCAAAGAATTGAGAAAACTTCTTGGAAGGTATCTACTTAAAGAATACGAGATTCAAAAGCATGAGGATTATAGGCTGTAATTATTAAATGTGGTTCATCTCCCATTTAGTGGGTTGGAAGGGTTTTATGATTCCAGGGAAACCGCTTCTTCCCCGGGCACTTTCTCTGAAACGGCCAGAAAGAACAGGGTATGTCATTCCCCGCCCCCCGATCGCAGTCGAGGGCAGGCTTGATCGGGGAATCCAGGTAAAGAATCTGGATTGTCCGGTCAAGCCGGACAATGACGAAATACGGTGTTACGGCACCAATGGAAGCTTCTCTGCTGATACCCGCAGTTCTCATGTTGCTCTTGATAAGGGCTACGTCTATCTGAGGAATGCGTTGTATTACGATGGGACGTTTAACTTTTGGTTTAATGAGAATCATGTGGTCGCCTTCAATCCGGTCAAGCTTGAAACCGACTTTTTCAAAGACGCATTTCAGCTTTTTCCAGTGAACGGGCGTCAAGCGTGGCAATGGCAGTCACCTTTGGTCTGGAAATAGGGGAGGGGTACCTGGATATTTCTTAATTTTTCTGAGGATACTTTCGTTTTTATCTGCCTTCTTTTTTTGAATTCAAATCCGCAATCCTTGAGGACATCGTCGAGGGTTCCATGTTCAATGCAGGTCACCAGGAAGAGGCGTAAGGCTTCCTTCAAATTCTTAATTGCCTTTACTTCGGTTTCTCCTTGTGAGCCAACATCGAGAACAGGGCAAAAAGCTACGTACCATTTACGCCTCTTTTTTATTTCTATAGGGACTTTTATAGAGATTACAATTTCCATGGGTGACTCCTTTGTCTGCGCTCTATTGCTATTATCACCCACATTGAGTGTATCGTCAAGCATGCCGTCCCACTCCCAACTTTATAATGAAAAATATGGTATGTGAAGTAGATAAAGATTTTTATCCCATTGGGTTGGGTTTTGTCAAGAAATATATGCTGCTTTTTGATATTATTCTGAGCCTATTTAACATTATTTTCTGATAGGCCTTGGGAGAACTCCTGGGCCACAAGACCCTTGACATGGTCATGCGGTATTCACACCTTTCCCCGGAGCACAAGGCCGCGGCTGTGGCGCTTCTGAATGATCTTGAGAAAGGATCCGGGGACGTTGTTGAGCTTCCCCGTGCAATGAACAAGTGCTCAACGAGTGCTCAAAATGAAAGTGAGGAAATTTGTGAGTTGCAGAGGCGGTGTAACTTGTTGTTTTTTAATGGTGCCGAAGACGAGACTCGAACTCGTACGAGGTTTCCCCCACTGCCCCCTCAAGACAGCGTGTCTACCAGTTCCACCACTTCGGCAGGAGATCCTTGCAATCATCCTTTTGCAGGTTTTAATGTAGCCAGTTCATGGAACCTTGTCAAGCAAAAACAAAGATGGAGATCGCCTGAAATTCCGGAGATGTTTTCCCGAATTATTCATTGACAAGATTACCGGGTTTCATTATACTTTTCAAAATTGCATATCCGATAAAACGATAGCAGGATCCTAACCCCAGTATTCTTCATTCATTTAAAACCAGTGATTTGGAAGATGAAATGAGGTCATGTTTTAAAAACGGTTTTTTGATATGAGATGAGGAGAATGTCCATGAGGAGAAAAAGGCCTGATTCAAGAATCACACCGGATTACCGCTTTGAACTCAAGGATGTGAAGGAACCGAATCTATTGCGTGATATGTTTCCATACGTTGAGGTTCCGAAGATCTTCTTTGCCGACCGGCTGATTCCCATGTCGCTTCCGGATGATTTCTGGATTACCGATACCACGTTTCGGGATGGACAGCAGGCGAGGCCCCCCTACACCCCTGAACAGATTCTGAAGATCTTTGATATGATGCACCGTCTTGGGGGGCCGAACGGAGTGATCCGGCAGTCCGAGTTCTTCCTGTACAGCGAGAAGGACCGGAAGGCGCTGGAATTGTGCATGGACCGCCGATACCCGTATCCTGAGATCACCGGGTGGATCCGGGCCAAGAAGGAGGACTTCAAGCTCGTCCGGGAGGCCGGCCTCAAGGAGACCGGGATTCTGGTCTCCTGTTCGGATTACCATATCTATCTTAAACTCAAGAAGACGCGCAAACAGGCCCTGAATGAGTATCTGGATGTGGTTCGCGCTTCGCTGGATGCGGGGATCGTGCCCAGATGCCATCTCGAGGATATCACCCGTGCGGACTTCTACGGATTTGTCATCCCCTTTGTGAACGAACTGATGCGTTTATCCGAAGAGAGCGGGATCCCGGTCAAGATCCGGGCCTGCGATACCATGGGGTACGCGGTCCCTTATCCGGGGGCGGCCCTTCCCCGAGGGGTTGCTGATCTGATCTACGGGCTGATTCATTACGGCGGCGTCCCTTCTCATCTTCTCGAGTGGCACGGGCACAATGATTTTCACAAGGTGCTGGCCAATGCGGCGACGGCCTGGCTGTACGGCTGCTGCGCCGCCAACGGGACTCTCCTCGGTTTCGGCGAACGGACAGGGAACCCGCCTATTGAAGGGCTGATCATCGAATACATGAGCCTCAAGGGCAAACAGAACGGCGTGGATCCCACGGTGATCACCGAGATCGCTAATTATTTTCAGGATGATCTGGGGTATCAAATCCCGTCCAATTATCCTTTTGTGGGCGAGGATTTCAATGTGACCAAGGCCGGTATACATGCCGACGGCGTGCTCAAGAACGAGGAGATTTATAACATCTTCGATACCCGGAGTCTCCTGAACCGGCCGCTCGGCGTGATCATCACGGACAAATCCGGTGTGGCCGGGATCAGCTACTGGATCAACACGCACCTGCGTCAGACGGGCGGCCGCACCGTGGACAAGCACCATCCGGGCATTGCCCGCATCCACAGATGGGTGAGCGAGCAGTACGAACAGGGACGCATCACGGCGATCTCCAACGAAGAGATCCTGCATCAGGCGAGGAAGCATCTTCCTGAGTATTTTGTATCAGACCTGGACAAGATCAAGGCCAAGGCCCTCGACATGGCTCAGGGCATTGTGGAGAAAAGCGCCGCCACGCCGGATCTTCGTTCCATGAAACGTTCAAGGATGGAAAAGACGCTGCGGAAACTGGTAGGGGATAATCCATTTATTCAATTTGCTTATATCACCAATACCGACGGGATCAAGGTGACCAGTCATATCACTCAGATCGGCGACAAGGCCAAATACCAGATATTTTCCGAGAAAGAGGATTTTTCCGACCGGTCATGGTTTATAGAACCGATGAAGGACGGCAAGACCCACGCGAGCGATCTTTACACCTCCAAGGCCACGGGGGTTCTGGCCATCACCGTCTCCACGCCGATTTTCGACAAAGAGGACGAGATTATCGGTGTTTTCGGCGTGGATATGCGTTTTGAAGACTTGATCAAAAGCGAATAATAGGACCACTAAGGCCTGCAAGGCGCAGGGCCGCTGAGGAGAAATATAAAAATGGTCGAGTTTGAAAAGTTTACACCGCCCGAAGAGGGCGTGAGGATCATCGTCCGCCGCACAGGGCTGGACGTTCCGGATCATCCCGTGATCCCTTTTATCGAAGGGGACGGGATCGGGCCCGACATCATGCGCGCCGCCCAGCGCGTGCTGAACGCAGCCGTGGACAAGGCCTACAGCGGGGAACGCAGGCTCTGCTGGTACGAGATCTATGCCGGGGAGAAGGCGCAGAAAAAGTTTGGAGAATGGATTCCCCAAGATACCTTTGAGGCCGTCCGGTATTTTTCCGTGGCCCTCAAAGGGCCGTTGACCACCCCGGTGGGGGGGGGATTCCGAAGTCTCAATGTCGCCTTGCGGCAGACGCTGGACCTCTATGCCTGCGTCCGGCCGATCCGCTATTTTGAAGGGGTTCCTGCGCCGGTCAAGGAACCGCACAAGATGGATATGGTGATCTTCCGGGAAAACACCGAGGACGTCTATGCCGGAATCGAATGGCCCAAGGGTTCCGAGGAGGCCGGGAGAGTGATTGATTTTCTGAACCGGGAGATGGGGTGCTCTATTCTCCCGGATTCCGGGATCGGGATCAAACCCATGAGCGAGACCAGGAGCAAACGGCTGATTCGCAAGGCCATCCGTTATGCCATTACCAGGAACCGCAAGAGCGTGACCCTGGTGCACAAAGGGAATATCATGAAATATACCGAAGGGGCCTTCCGGGACTGGGGCTATGAAACGGCGAGCCAGGAGTTCGGAAGGCAGACCATTATGGAAAAAGATCTTCATGGCGGGGAACTCCCCCCGGGCAAGATCCTGATCAATGACCGGATCGCCGATGCCATGTTCCAGCAGATCCTGACCCGGACGGATGAATACAGCGTGCTCGCGACCCCGAACCTGAACGGGGATTACCTCTCGGATGCCTGCGCCGCTCAGGTCGGCGGGCTGGGACTCGCGCCAGGCGCCAATTTTGGGGATACCATGGCCGTCTTCGAGGCGACGCACGGCACGGCCCCGAAATATGCGGGCCAGGACAAGGTCAATCCGGGCTCCCTGATCCTCTCCGGGGTCATGATGCTGGAGCATCTGGGTTGGGATGAGGCCGGAGATATGATTGTCTCCGCCATAGAGGAGACCATACGCCGGAAGAAAGTGACCTATGACCTGGAACGGCTGATGGAGGGCGCCACACGGCTTTCCACGTCCCAGTTCGCGGATGAGATCATCGCCGACATGAAGCCCCTGTAGAGGAGAATTTGCCTTGTATAAAAAAGTCACGGTCATCGGCGCCGGGAACGTCGGCGCCACAACGGCGCAGCGCATTGCAGAAAAGGATCTGGCTGATGTCGTCCTGATTGATATTGCCGAAGGAATCCCGCAGGGAAAAGGGCTTGATCTTCTGGAGTCGGCCCCCATCGAGGGGTTTCACAGTCATGTTGCCGGCGCTCATGATTACGGCGAAACCATGGATTCCGACCTGGTGATCGTGACCGCGGGGATCCCGAGAAAGCCGGGAATGAGCCGTGACGATTTGATCGCGACCAATGCAAAGATCGTCCGCACGGTCGTGAAGGAGGCGGTCCTGAGGTCTCCGGATGCCATCCTTCTCATGGTGACCAATCCTCTGGATGTGATGTGCTCTGTGGCTAAGAAGGCCAGCGGGTTCCCCCGTGAAAAGGTGATCGGCATGGCCGGCGTCCTGGATGCCGCCCGTTTCAGGGCCTTCATTTCCATGGAACTCGGCGTCTCGGCAGAGAATATCAGCGCCTTGGTCCTGGGCGGGCACGGAGACAGCATGGTCCCCATGCCGAGATATACAACCGTGGCGGGGATTCCGATCACTGAACTTCTCCCTGCAAAGACCATCGAGGCCATGATCCGGAGGACCCGGGACGGCGGCGCCGAGATCGTGAACCTGATCAAGACGGGGAGCGCCTTTTATGCGCCCTCCTCTGCCGTGACGGAGATGGCCGAGGCCATTCTTAAAGATCAGAAGAAGGTCCTTCCCTGTTCCGTGTATCTGATGGGGGAATACGGGATACAAGGTGTCTTTATCGGGGCGCCGGTCAAACTCGGCGCCGGCGGCGCGGAAAAGATTATGGAGATCAGGCTGACGGATGAAGAGCAGCGTCTCTTGAACCTTTCGGCAGAGGCTGTCCGCAAAACGCTGCTCAAGCTCGATGCGGAACTCTGATTGATTAGCTCATCTCCAAAAGAGCGGGTGAAAACATAAGGGGTCAAGGGGGCCAGGATTTTAGGGGTCAAGTGAAGCGCCAAAAAACATAAGCATGCCCCGTGGGGCCTGAACCTGAGTGAGCCGTATGAAAGAGATTGCCTTTGATACCATCGTGGAGCATGTCCGTCAAGCCTGCATTGAAGCCAACTGCGTGATTGCCGAGGATGTGGCTCAGGCCGTTCAACAGGCCCTAAACCAAGAAGAGTCTCCGGTCGGAAGGAAGATCCTGCAGGAGATTCTTGACAACCATCGTGTGGCTCGAGATACAAAACTTCCCCTCTGCCAGGATACCGGGACTGCGGTATTTTTTGTGGAGATCGGCCAGGACGTCCGAATGACAGGCGGGCTTCTGGAGGATGCGATCAACGAAGGCGTACGACAAGGTTATGCCGCAGGGTTTCTCCGCAATTCCATGGCGGCCAATCCATTAAATAGAAAAAATACCGGAGACAATACCCCGGCCGTGATCCATTTCAGTCTCACTCCGGGAGAACGGCTCAAGATCATCTTCTGCCCCAAGGGGGGCGGCAGCGAGAATATGAGTGATATCGCCATGCTGAGGCCCGGAGACGGGATGGAAGGAGTGCTGCGGTTCGTCGTCCATACCGTGAAGAAGGCGGGATCGCACCCTTGCCCGCCGGTGATCGTGGGGGTCGGGATCGGCGGGAATTTCGAGAAATGCGCGATCCTGGCCAAGAAGGCCCTGACCCGGCCGATAGGGAGCCCCAACCCCAAGCTGGAGCTTTCACACCTTGAGGTATCCTTCCTGGACGAGATCAACAAACTCGGCATCGGTCCCATGGGGCTTGGGGGTAGAGTCACCGCCCTTGCGGTGCATATTGAGACCTTTCCCTGTCACATCGCATCACTCCCCGTTGCCGTGAACATCAATTGTCATGCGGCACGGCATAAAGAGATTCTCTTGTAGGCAAGGAGAAACGGAATGACCGAAGCCATACGCCTTCATACCCCGCTTAGGGAAGAGGATATCGAACGTCTCAAGATCGGGGACCCGGTGCTTTTAAACGGCGTGGTTTATGCAGCCAGGGACGCGGCGCACAAGCGCATGATCGAAACCTTGAATAAAGGGGAGTCCCTCCCGTTTGACCTCAAAGGCCAGGTGATCTATTATGTCGGTCCTGCGCCGGCGCCTCCGGGGAGGATCATCGGATCTGCAGGTCCGACCACGGCTTCACGAATGGATCCCTATACGCCGATCCTGCTCGATCAGGGGCTTAAAGGACTGGTGGGCAAAGGACAACGTTCACGCGAGGTGGTTAAAAATCTCGTTGACCACAAGGCTGTTTATTTCGTCGCTGTGGGAGGCGTTGCGGCCCTCCTTTCGGACCACATCAAAGAGAACCGTGTTCTCGCCTATCCTGAACTCGGACCCGAGGCGTTGCGGCAGCTCATATTCGAAGACTTCCCTCTGATCGTGGCCAATGATATCCATGGAGACGATCTGTTTCTCTCAGGGTGGAAACGTTACAGGCGCCGCACCCGGAAGAAGGAATAACCGGCCTGGCTTCAGATATCAAGGATTCGGCTGATGGGCCCTGCTCGTATGATAAAAGGGCCGCTCACGGAGAAGATCCCATGGGCAGAATGATCCTGAAACGCATCTTTCTCATGGCGGGCGCTCTGGTGATTCTTGCAGGAACCTCCTGCGCGGTGAACCCGGTGACCGGACGGCAGGAGATCTCACTGATCAGTGAGGAAAAGGAGATCGAGATCGGGAGGAACAGCGATCCCGAAATCCTGCGGAAATACGGGGCCTATCCCGACCCCGCCCTTCAGAACTATATCAGCTCCATCGGTGAAGCGCTTGCCCGGAATTCCCACCGCCCTTCCATTGCCTACCATTTTAAGGTGGTGGACTCACCTGCCGTCAACGCCTTTGCGCTTCCGGGAGGGTATGTCTACGTGACACGGGGGATGCTTGCCTACCTTGGAAGCGAAGCGGAACTCGCCGGTGTTATGGGCCATGAGATCGGGCACGTCACGGAACGGCATGCCGTGCAGCAACTCACGGCGGCCTTTGGACTCCAATTGACCTCCATGATCCTTTCCGCTGCGGTCAAGGGCGGGGGTGAATTCTCCCGGTTGACGGATGTGCTATCTTCCGGGATCATAAACGGGTACGGCCGGGGCAAAGAGCTCAGCGCGGACAGGCTTGGGCAGGACTACATGTTCAAGACAGGATATGATCCTGAGGCCTCGGTCAGTTTTTTGACCGCTTTACAGCGGACCGAGGGAGACCCGCTCGATCCTGTGAGCCACTGGCTGGCGGGCACCCATCCGTATGCCTCTGAAAGGATCCGGAAGGCTCAGGTCCACGCCCGGGAATTGGACCCGCAGATGCTCGTGAAGACGAGGAACAGGGAACGTTACCTGTCACAGATCAACGGGATGGTCTTCGGCGCCGGTGAAAGGGACGGGCTCCTTGCGGGCCGACGGTATCAGAACCGTTTTTTCCGGGTATCCTGTGAGGTTCCGGAAGGGTGGACGGTCCGCACGGGACGGGATACGTGGGCGGCGGAGACCCCGGATAAAAAATACCGGATGCAATTCAGGCTTGAGGAACTTAAAGAGGCGGTGGATCTGAATTCCTTTGCGTTTCGTATGGAGCAGGGGATGGAATTGAATCATGGCGAACTCTTGTCCAGGGGCAGGCGGAACGGGATGGAGACACTCATGGTACGGTACCGGGCTGCATCCGGTTCGGTGATCCTTGGGGAGTATCTTCTCCGGGACCGTGTCGGGATCGCGCTCTATGGCATGGTCCCGGAGGTTTCCACTGGTCAGTTGACTGAGGAATGGCGCAGGGTCGAAGAGAGTATTCAAACCCTATCGGAATCCGAGGCAGGCGCCATACCCCTGGCCAGGATCAGGATCCATCAGGTCCGTCCGGGAGACACCTTTTCTGGACTGGCCATGGAGTTTCTCAAGGATCCGAAGAAGGCAAAAGAGATTGCGGAGATCAACGGGATGAGCCCGGATGCATCGCCCGCTTTGGGTTCGGCCATCAAGGTTATAACATACTATTAAAATTGAGGTTCATCTCCAAAAGAGCGGGTGAAAACATCAGGGGTCAAGTGCTGCGCTCAAACACTTCAAGACCGACGATGGCTGTTCAAGAAAAGGAAAAAAATGAACCGAAGATACGGTTTTAGCTCTCTTTTTATCATTTCTTTTTTGCTGTGTCTGGCGTCTTGTACAAGAGGCCGGGTTCCGGTTCCGGCGGTGCAGCCTCCGGCCCCAAGTTTAAGTGACGCAGAGGCGGCATTCCGAAACGGTCAATACCAGGATGCCGTCCATGCCTTTCAGTCCTTTCTCGCATCAGACCCGGCGGATCCGAGGATCCCTGAAGCCCGCCTGAGACTGGGTGAGGCCTATTTTGCCATGAAAGAGATCAATCGGTCCCTGGAGGAACTGGATCAGGTTGTCCGTGATTTTCCGGATACCAGCCAGGCGGATCAGGCCAGACTCCTCATATCCAGGATTCACTATGACCAGGGGAATGCGGATGCTTCCCTGGCTGAACTCCGCGGTCTCCTTGTAAGATCACCGAGCCGGGCGGTGGGGGTTCAGGCCTTCCTGCTGAGAGGGGAGATCTTTATGCAGAGAAGGGATATCTCGCTGGGATTGTCCCAGTGGAAGAAGAGCCTCTCCATGGCGGACGGACAGGAAGAGACCCGCCGCCTCTATGAAGAGATGGCGCGTATCATGGGACAAAGCGCCGTCGAAGAAAAGACCCTGATGCAGATCATTCGTGAGACACCCGGAGAATTTCCGGCAGACCTCTCTCTTTTCGTCATGGGGAAGCGCTCATGGGATGGAGGGGACCCCGTCAAGGCTTCCAGGTTTTTTGAGAAGTTTCATTCCCTGTTTCCTGCTCATCCGCTGCTCGGTGAAGCAAAGAACTATATGGAGCAGGGGGCGCGCCTTGCATCACTTTCTCACATGCGGATCGGGTGCATTCTCCCTCTTTCAGGCAGGCAGAAGGAAATCGCAAATCAGGTCCTTCATGGAATTCAATTTTCAGTGGACAGGCTGAACGCCTCATTTCTTGAGAAAAGGATCGAACTGGTCATCAGGGATTCGGAGGAGACCCCCGAGAAGGCCAAGGCTGAAATGGAGAACCTGGCCGCTGATCCGGATGTCATTGCCGTGATCGGACCCCTGATGAGCCGTTCGGTGATGGAGGCCGCCTCGGTAGCGGAAAATGCCCATCTGCCGGTCATCACACCGGCGGCGGCCGCAAAAGAGATTGCAAAAACCGACGGCTATATCTTCCGGAATGCCATGACCAACTCGGCACAGGCCAAGGCCATCGCCGAGTACGCCGTGAGGAATCTCGGCCTGCATACCTTTGTCGTGCTCTATCCGGATGACTATTATGGAACGGAACTCAACGGTTCCTTTGTGAAGCAAGTCACGGCCCTTGGAGGGAATGTCGTCTGTTCAATTTCTTACAAGAGGGGCGCCGTGGATTACAGGCCCCAGATTCAGAGCATGATCCGGAAGGATCTGCAGATGACGCTTTCCCGGAACGCCGATATGCTCGCACAGGATCAGGACAGTATCAAGGAATGGTCAAGAAACTATTTTCCGGGTTTTGATGCGGTTTACCTGCCGGGTTATGCCGAAGATGTGGGGTTGATTGCCCCTCAACTGGCCTACTACAATATTTCATCCGTACAGCTTCTGGGGAGCCACAACTGGAACTCCGTCGAACTCATCCGCCGTGGCGAACGTTTTGTGGAAGGGGCCGTCTTCACCGATGGTTTCTTTGCAGAGAGTCCGCATACGGATATCGCAGAATTCGTGGAGGGATACCGCAGGACATACGGGGAGGAACCCACTCTTTTTTCCGCGCAGGCTTATGACGCGGCTGAGATGATCCTTCAGACTCTGTACAGAGGGGGGAAATCCAGGGAGGATATCCGCAAAGGGCTGCTGGCTCAGAAGAACTTTCCAGGCATCTCCGGCCTGACCCATGTGCACGCCTCCGGGGATATGGAGAAAGAACTCTTCTTGATCCGAGTGGAGAACGGCTCTTTCCGGCAGATCAATTAAAATCAAAAATTAAAGATCTAAAATACGATCTTTAATTTTTGATATAACTTTAGAAGCATTCAACATGGAATAAGGAACAGAAATGAGAATGGATCTAACAGGCAAAACTCCATGGCGCTATTATGATACCGGATCTTCCGATGCTTACACCAATATGGCCATGGACGAGGTTCTTCTCAAGAAGATGCGGAGACCGGATGCCCTTCCCATTCTCAGGGTTTACACCTGGTCCATGCCGTCCATTTCCGTGGGATATTTCCAGAACGTGATGGATGACTTCGATCTCACCCTTTGTAAGGAACGCGGCTTGCCCCTGGTTAGACGCCTTACGGGCGGGCGGGCCGTGTTCCACGACCACGAATTGACGTACAGTATGATCCTTCCCGGGTCGTACCCGTCGCTGCCAAGGGGTTTGCTGGATAGTTACAGATATCTCAGCCGGGGACTTCTTCTCGGACTCAGGGAACTCGGGGTTGAACCCGAGCTGGCCGCCCTCAAGGATATGAAGGAAGGGCGGAGGGGCCGGGCTCTCAAGTCGCCCAACTGTTTTGCCTCTTCCTCCTGGTATGAGATGACGGCCGGCGGGAAAAAGATCGTGGGGAGCGCGCAGAAACGGACGCCGTACGGGATCCTCCAGGAGGGATCCATTCTGATTTCGACCCTGCGCTTCAGAGCGTTCAGTGAATTGTTCCGAAAGCGTCCGGATCGGATGGATTCGGGCGGGTACCGGGAGGATGAGTATCCCATGACCTCCTTGACAGAGATCTTACGGGGGGATTGCCCTGTGGACCGGGTTAAACAGGCGCTCTTGCAGGGGTTTATCAACGCCTACGGCATTCATTTCCAAAAGACAAGGATCACCCGGGAAGAGAGGCGCTCAGCCTATGAACTGGTTGATGCCCGATATGGAAGAGATAGCTGGAATTTGTATGGAAAATACAAACTTTTAGGCGAAAAACCTGAACAGAATCGTCCTTGACACAAAAAGGAGTAGCATGATATTCTTTTTATAAGGTGATACGGGGCAGTTGGATTCATAATTCTTTGATTTTAAAGAAGTTTTAAGCCGGTTCGATCTTTTTGCCCATCTGATCCATTTAAAAATATTCGTTTTCACATTTGTCCTGATTTGTGACCATCGGAGAGACAAGGCAGGGGTATAAAGGGTGTTTCATGGGTTTGTTCGGCAGCGGTAAGAACAAGGAAGAAAAACAGAAAAATAAGGTGATCCAGAAGGCACAGAAATATGCGCAAAAAGGCCAGATTGAAAATGCCGTGGCCGAATGGGCAAGTCTTCTGAAGAACAAGGCTGAGGATGCCAACATCTACAATACCATCGGTGACCTTTATCTGAAGGGAAACCTGAAGGATAAGGCCATCGAGTCCTACCGAAAAGCGTGCAAGAGCTACACGGATTCCGGATTCGCTCTCAAGGCCATCGCCGTCAATAAAAAGGTCTTGAAGATCGACCCCAACGATCTGGACTCCATGATGTCCATGGCCCATCTGCATAAAGAGCGTGGTATGGTGGCCAACGCCAAGGAGTGCTACCTCGCCATTGCCGAATACCATATCCGGACCGGGTCGCATGATAAAGCCCTTGAGGCCTACCAGAAGATCGTGGATATGGACCCCAAGAATCTCAAGGTTAAGGTGAGCCTCGCCGAACTCTATCTAAAAGAGGAGATGGCGCAGGAAGGGTCCAAGATCTATGGAGAGGTGATCGGAGCGCTTCTTGAAGAGTCGAGGTATGACGAAGCGGAGAAACTCTGCAAGAAGCTGGAGGGGAGCCTCGGTTCACCCGGCGCGAACCTGAAATACATGGTCCAGATCCATCTGGCTCAAAACCGAGTGGACGAGGCATCGGTCTGCGCGAAACAGCTGGAAGAACGCGGCGAACAGGATTCCGAAACCGCTGTGTACAATGCTGAAATCCTCATCCGGAAAGGTCATGCCAAGGAAGGGATCGACGCCCTCAGAAAGATCGACAGGAGCGCCGTCACTGAATTTGTCCTCCTGAAGATTTTCCGCCATCTCCTGGCCGCCGGTGAGACGGATCAGGCATTGGATGTTTTAAATGAGATTGCCGAAAAATATCTGGCGTCCAACCGTTTTGAAGAGCTATGCCGGTTGTACCAGCAGGTCATAGATCATGATCCCGACCACCTGAAGGTGCGTCAGCAAATGGTGGATCTCCTGAAGAAGATGAAACGGGATCAGGATCTCATCCAGCAATACAAGGAGATGGGAAGGATTTATGCCTCATCGGGTCATCAAGAGGAGGCTAGGAACATCTACGAGAAAGTCATGTGCATGATTCCGGAGGATATTGAGACGAAGGCCCTGCTCAAGGGCATGAACAGAGACGTCTCTCCCGGCGGCGCCATAGAATTCGACGGGACGGTGATCAGCCCGGCATCGGAAGGCGGCGCCGAAACGGCCGAAGAGGAGAACGTCTATGCCATCGATGATAAGATGGAGATCGAAACCTTTGCGGCCGGCATCAACGAGCCCGAAGTCTTAGGCACGGAGGCCCCAGCGGAGGCGCCTGCGTCTTCAGGAGACGCCGGTGATGAGATCGAGGTGATCAAGGAGAGCGGTGAGGATCAGGAAACCTTCCTGACGGATAACATCACCGAAGCCGACTTCTACATGAAATACGGACATATGAAGAAGGCCATCGTTCACCTCGAGAAGAATCTTGAGTCGGCCCCCAAACATATCCCTACGCATGAAAGACTTCTTCAGATCTTCATTGAACAGGGGAATATCCAGGAGCAGATCAACACCTTGATGATCCTTGCAAAACTGTATCTGGCGCAGGGTGAACACAAAAAGTCTGAAGAGGCCCTCAACGAAATCCTGGTTCTCGATCCTGGAAACGAGGATGCAGTGAGAAGTCTCAAAGAGGGGCCCATGGCCCTCTCATCCAACGCCACGGATGAAGCGGAAGCGCCCAGGGAGGCGGAGAGCTTTGAATTTGAATTTGATGACAAGGGAAAAGCCGGGGCCGGTCCGGGTCAGGAAGAGGCGGACGCCCCGAAGGAGAAAGCAGGGGATGCGGAGCCCATAGACGATCTCCTTGATGAGGCTGACTTTTATCTTCAGAACGGCATGATAGACGAGGCGCGTGCTGTCTATGAAAAAATTCTGAATCTCCACCCGGATCGTACCGACGTCGCCGGGAAACTCAAGGAGATCTCAGGGAATGGGGATAAGGAAAGTCCTGCCCCGGATGAGATGTCCAAGATGTTCTCGGAAGTCGCCCTGGAGTTCGGCGGCAAAACACCCGTTCCCACGGGATCGGCGGAAGACGACCTGACCTCGATCAAGACGGGGATCCCGGGAGAAGAGGCGCCGTCTCCAATGGTTGATGACTTCAATAGCTTCGCCGAGGCGCTCCGCCAGGAAGTCGACGGTACACTGTCCGGGGAGGACCATGGGACCGGAGCATCATCCGGCGACGCGGATGACATGCTGGATTTCAGCTCCGAACTCCGCAGGGAGGTTGAAGATTCACTCGCTTCCACCGGGGAGGTGTTTGGTGATCATGATGTCATGGATATCTTCAACGAGTTCCGGGAGGGGGTTCAGAGAGAACTCGGTGATGAAGATCATGAGACGCACTACAACCTCGGAATCGCCTACATGGAAATGGGGCTGATTGATGAAGCCTGTGAGGAATTTTCCATCGCATCCCGAGATTCCGGGCGCCTCATGGATTGTCTGACCATGATCGGTCTCTGTTATACCCAGAAGGGAGAATTCCATAAAGCCCTTGCGGAACTGGAGAGAGGCCTCACGGTTCAGGGCCGCAGCGATGAAGAATACAACAGCATCCGGTATGAAATCGCGAAGGTTTCCGAACTTCTGGGAAACAAGGAGAGGGCCGTCAAGGAGCTGCTGGATATCCATGAAAACAATCCCGGCTACCGGGATTTGCAGGCGAAACTGAAGGCCTTCGGCGTCAAGACCGATGACAGGCCCCTCGTCAAGAAAAAGTTCCGGGATAAGAAAAACAAAGTCTCTTACCTTTAAGTCATGGGACCAGGTTTGAGACCCTCATACCAGGGAGAAACATAAAAAGAGATGAGTTTGCTGGAGTTTTACGGGATCAAGGGACAACCCTTCTCTAATGCGCCCGACAACAGGTTCTACTTCAACAGCGAGCAGCACTCTCATGCCCTGCTCCGCCTGAAATATGCCGTGGATTCCATGAAAGGCCTCGCAGTCCTCATCGGTGACATCGGCACAGGGAAGACCACCCTCGCGAGGAGAATGCTGGACGAACTCCCTGAAGAGGAGTATGAATCCGCCCTGCTCATCATCATTCATTCGTCTGTCACGGCGGAATGGCTTCTGAAAAAAATATCGGTCCAGCTCGGCGTCAAGGACGTAGCGGATACCAAGATGGAGATCATCAGTCAGCTTTACCAGCGTCTTGTGCAGATCCATGAAGCAGGGAAAAAGCCCGTGGTCCTGATCGACGAGGCGCAGATGCTGAACAGCCGGGACCTGATGGAAGAGTTCCGGGGCCTTCTCAACATCGAGAACACGGATGGGAAACTTCTCTCTCTGATCTTCTTCGGGATGTCAGGCCTGAATGACTGCCTGGCCCTGGATCCTCCCCTGCAGCAAAGGGTGGCCGTCAAGTACAAGCTTAAATCTTTGGACGCCGATGCCACCGAAGCGTATATCCGGCACCGCCTGAGCATTGTCGGGTGTGAGACGGACCTCTTCACTCCCGAGGCCTATCGTTCCATTTACGAACACTCCCATGGGATCCCGCGCCTGATCAATACCATCTGTGACAATGCCTTGTTCGAAGGTTTTCTCGTCAAAAAGAAAGTCGTTGGCGAGGATCTGATCCAGGAGGTCGCCGAGGAACTGGATCTCGAGAAAAAGCCGGTCGGCATGCTCCGGGAGACCGACGAGGAGATCGATCACATTATTGAACGGATCGGAGAAGAGACAAAATCATAAATCATGATCTTTTCAAACCGGGCCTTGGTCTTGTTGTAGACCCAGAGGTTCCAGACTCCGGAGGGGAAGCGGTGGTTGGCCCGGTCGCCGGTCTGCGTGCCGTCATGGCAGTTCCCGATGACATGAATCTCATTGGATGATCGTTACAGCTTCGGCCCGCCTTCGGAAGTTAAACTCTTGTGAAAATTTTTAGCAAAATTCATGACGAAATGGAGACTTTTTTGCACTTCGGGGTCCCGGGCGGTTTTAAGAAGTCCTATAATCCCTTTCTTGTAAGGCTCTTCCTTCATGTCTGACATGGTCTCCTGAACACCTTCCACCATGGCTCCGATCAGTTCCTGTACCTGCGGATTCATGATCCTGCTTACGAAGTTTTCAAACATGGAAAGCATTCGTTCCACAATGCTGTCTGTAAAGGCATGGGTGGCGGAACCCATGAAGGTGGCCATCTGGGTGAGAATCTCAAGGCTTCCGGAGTTGATCAGTTCCTGAAGCGCCGGCATGACCCGGATGACGTCGGCTTTTACAACCTCGTCACCGATCTCGATCAGTTTTCCCATAGTGTCCGAGGACCGCTCAAGAAGGGTGTCGGTCATGGAATTCTTGGCCGCTGCGGCAAAGGAGGCCATCTGGGTCAGGGCGTCCAATGCCCCGCTGCTGTGGAGTTCGGTGATCTTGGAAATGGAGGTCCTGATCGCATCAAAGACCTCGGGCTTGGCGATTTCACTGGCCAGCGCACCGATCGGCTCCAGGATGGAGGCCATCCGTTCGATCATGGGATCGGTCTGGGAGTCCTGATAGGCCCCGATGGTCCTGGTGACTTCGCTTAGAGTAGCGGCCTGTCCCAGAAGTTCCTGAACATGGGAAGAGATTTCAGGACGTTCCAGATGTTCCATGAGCGCATTGATGTTCCCGTTTGTTTTGATCATCCTGTTCCCTCCTTTTAAAGAATGCCTCGGGCGCTCAGCCAGTAGAGCCGGTTATAGGCCAGCTTGAACCAGTGGATCATCTGTGAGGGTTCGCCTGGATTGGGGGGGGTATTGTAGTTGAACCAGACATAGGTTCCTTTTTCCATGCCGCTTTCCACGAAGCAGAATACCTTGCCGTCGTATTCCCGGCCAGGGCACCCTTCCTTGATCTGGCAGATCAGGGATTCAGCCACCGTATCCGCTTCGAAGTGGGCTGTGGATCCGGCCTTGCTGATCGGGATGTTGGTGGTGTCACCGACGACGAAGATGTTTTCCTTCCCATCCATCTGCAGGCTCTTTTTGTTGGTGGGGATCCACCCTGATGGTCCGAGGTTGGATTCCTCTATGACCGGCTGGCCCTTGTGCGGCGGTACGGCAATCAGGAGATCATAATCTACAACCGAACCTTCCTCGCTCTCGATCTGCTTCTTTACCGGGTCGATCTTTTTCATGTTGAAGAAGGTTTCATACTTGATTCCACGCTGTTCAAAGGCCTTGACCGCCCAATGGGCGACCGGCTCCATGGCATGCACCCGGCCGATGGGATACGTATAATAGATCTCGTACTTGTTCTTCAGTCCGTTTTGGGAGAAGAGGTCATCGAGCATGAAGGTCATCTCCAACGGGGCCACGGGGCACTTGTGAGGAACGCCCACGGCTATGACAATTCTCCCGCCCTGGAAGGCCTTGAGGGCGGTACGCAGCTTCTTGGCTCCTTCAAGATCATAGAACCAGTGGGCCCCCTCTTTCATGCCCGGGATCTCTTCGGGAACGATCCGGGATCCGGTGGCGATGACCAGATAATCATAAGGATATGCCTTGCCGCTTTTTGCCAGGACTGTTTGTTTCTTCGTGTCGATCTTCACTGCGGGGTCGACATAGAAGTTGATGAGCGGATCCAGCAGGCTTTTTTGATCCCGGATGAACTCTTCATCCTGCATCCTGCCGAAGGCTACGTAGAGAAAAGCCGGCTGGTAGACGTGCTTGTCCGATGCGCTCAGCATGTTGACGGTGACATCGCCCCGCCTCATCTCCGTCCTGAGGCCGCGCGCGACAAGGTTGGCGACGATGGTTCCTCCTGTTCCTCCTCCCAAGATCAAGATTCTTTTTCCCATGATGCACCTCTCATTTGTCTGTTATCCATCCCTGCCCGGGATGTGCCCGGAGAGCAGGTCAAAAATATCCCACTTTCCCACCCTGATAAGCGCCAGGGGCTGGATCCATGCCTTGATCCATGTTTTGGTGATGCGAATGCCTACTGCAAAGCAGACCGAATCCGGTTCGGTGGTTTATTCTCTCAGGCCTGATCCCCTCGGCCTTCAAGAATGGTTATTTAATCTTTTTAACCACGATGCTCCAGCAGCCGTCTATTTCACGGGTGCCGATGTGCACCTGCCCGGTTCTTGAGGCCCAGTAAGGAATCTCCTTCTTGGAGCCCGGGTCTGAGGAAAGGACCTCAATCACGGTTCCGACCGGTTCGTTCTTCATGGTAAAGATCAGTTCCATGAGCGGCCCCGGACAGTAGGACCCCCGTGCATCCAGGGTCTTGTGAACCATGATCTCAGCCTGGTTTCTACGGTCCTCTCTGCTTCTGCGGTCCGTAACGCACCAAGGTCTCTGATAATCATTTTTATTAATTTTATAAAGGGTCTGTTCCAACATAAAACTTTCTCACTTTACGGGTCCATACGGAATGGACGGGCGCTGATTATTTGTTTTTCTTGACCACGATGCTCCAGAAACCATCATTCTGTTCGGTCCCAATGTACTCGTGTCCGACCTTCCTGATCCATTCCGGGATATCCTTTGCAGACCCGTTGTCTGAAGAAAGAACCTCGATGACCGATCCGACCGGTTCCGTCTTCATGCTGCCGATCAGTTCCATCAGGGGGCCGGGGCAGAAGGCGCCTCTTGCATCAATGGTTTTGGATATTCTGAGATCCAGCATGTTTTTCCCTCCTTATATATATGGTAGATTACAAATGAAGCAGTTGACTTCCATCCGCTTCGATCAAAAACTTGGTCATGCCTGCAACCTCGTCAAACAGATTGTCTTCCAGATCGTCTTTGGTCCATCCGAGGACTTCCATGGCCATGGGGCAGGCGAACATCCTGACGCCGCCGAATTCTTTTCCCTGCCGGAAGAGATCCAGATAAGGCGGAACCTTTTTCTCACGAAGGACCTTTGAGAAATCGCCGCCGGAAAATTTTTCATCGTCCGAGATTCCCTTCTTGAATTTTTTGATCGCTCCCATGGATACAAAAACCAGAACCTCGATTCCAGTCACGGCAGCCACTGAACTGATCATCCCTGCCAATTGAACCTTTTCATGATGATCCGAGGATAAAATGATCGAGATCTTTTTGGTCTCTTGCGCCATAATTTCTCTCCTAACCGATTCAATGTTTTAATGATTATTTTTTATAGCAATAAACATGCCAATTTAAGTATTTCCTTGATTCAATATAGTAACGCATTGAAAAATAAAGATAATATGGAACTTGGGTGTAATATCAAAAATGAGAAGCATTGAAAAATATTGTGACAAAATGTCTCATCATTTTTGATTGGAAATTCATAGAAATAAATAAAATCAAAGTGATATGCTATAAACCGCCAAATTGGGCGGGACAGACAAAAACACTACATATTCTAATATTAAAAATTTTTAATTATGGTGGAGGCTTGAACATCCTTGTGATAAGCTTTACAGCCATCCTATGCAATCACCATGCTGTTCCCCGATAAAATCATTCGAGGACAAGTTTGAAAATGCATAGCGAGCGAATATCAAACGGAGTCTACCTTACATTTCGAAGATTCCATGCAGTGTTCTGCGGGAAGCTTCAATGACGGATGCAGGCAGTGGCGGCGCTCTCATTAACAGGAAAACGTTGGCTGATCCGGGAACCGGATGAGGGGAAGACGAGGGAACTCTCCGAGGCCCTCGGAATCGATCCGGTCATTGCAGGTATCTTGTTTCTGCGCGGAATCCGCACAAGAGAGCAAGGTGAGATCTTTCTTAAGGGAAGCCTCAGACAACTCAACAATCCATCGGACATCCCCGGTATCATTCCGGCGGCAGACCGGATCATAGAAGCCCTCAGGAATCATGAGAAGATATGCATCTACGGGGATTATGATGTGGACGGCGTCACAGCCGCCGCCCTGATGTTTCTCCTTCTTGCGCGCTTCGGCGCGGATGTCTCTTATTTTGTCCCGAACCGGATGAAACATGGATACGGTCTTCACGCAGAGGCCGTCCGGGAGATCAGAAACGCGGGCGCCGATCTTCTGATCACGGTGGACAACGGCATCTCTGCCAATGATGAGGTCGCCCTTGCACGCTCCTTGGGCATGGAAGTCATCATCACCGACCACCATGAACCCACGATTAAATTGCCGGAGACGAAGTTTATCATCAACCCAAAAGTATCCGGAAGACCGGCTGTCGAGGATTCATCATCCGCTTCGACGGGTTCCTCTTCTCATCCATGGAGCTTATCGGGAACGGCAGGATCCGACTTCACCAATCTTGCAGGTGTGGGGCTGGCTTTTGCCCTCATGGTTGCGTTGCGTGCCCGGCTTCGGCAGGGCCCCCTTGCCCGTGAGATCGTCCTGCCGAACCTCAGCGATTACCTTGACCTTGTGGCCATCGGAACCATCGGGGATGTGGCCCCCCTGACAGGCGAGAACCGGATCCTGGTCAGACACGGTCTTGAAAAGATTGCCCGGAGCAAAAACAAGGGGATTCGTGCCCTGATGCGCGTCTCCGGGTTGAACGGCTCCATGGTGACTCCGGGCCAGGTCGGGTTTGTCCTGGCCCCGAGGATCAACGCGGCAGGGCGCATCGGAGACGCCGGGACCGCTATGAAACTCTTGACCTCTTCAGACGAAAAGGAAGCGGAAGCCGCGGCCCTGATCCTGAATCAGGAGAACATCAAGAGACAGGAGATCGAGAAAGAGATCTGGGATTCGGCGCTCCCGAGGATAGAGGGGGAGGGGAGATCCGACAAGGTGATCGTACTCCATGACGAGGATTGGCATGCCGGTGTCATCGGCATCGTGGCTTCGCGTATCGTAGAGCGGTTTTACCGGCCGACCATCCTGATTACCATGAAGAACGGGAGAGGCACTGGATCGGGGCGAAGCATTCCCGGATTTTCCCTGTACAAGGCCTTGGATGCATGCCGGGAGGACCTTTCGGGATTCGGCGGCCACAGCCTCGCCGCAGGGCTGACCATGGACTGGGAGCGTATTCAAGGATTCAGAGAGAGAATCAATCGGTATGCAGAAGACCATTTGAAGGAAGAGGATCTGATCCCGACGATCAAAGTGGATGCGATCTGTGATCCGGATCATATATCAGACGGCCTGCTCCAGGGTCTTTCGAGGCTGAAACCTTTTGGTATGGGGAATCCCGAACCGATCTTTGTTTCACGGAACGTGCGGATCAACGACCTCCGGCTGGTGGGAGAGGAGCACCTGAGGTTCCGGATCCCGTCCCGGCAGGGGACCATGACCGTCATCGGATTCAGGATGAAGGATCTTTTGGATTCCATGAGCTCCGAGCCGCCTGTGGATCTCCTTTATCATCTCCGATACAATGACTACAATGGGACCCGCTCCATCCAGGCCGTGCTGGTGGATGTGATGCCGTCACGGAACTCGTGACCGGCTTCCGGATTGTGGGGAGACCATGCCAAAGAGAGCAGACCCCAATACAAATCAGCACGCCCCCGTTAGAAACTCAGTTTATAACGGGGTCCTCTGAATGGATGGGGATGGATGTGATAAAATCGTCGAATATTTCACTGGGACACAGTGGAATAGAGGTCGGCTGTCATTCGCAGATAGTATGCTCGAGAGGTTTTTTGAGAGATTCGTTTCAATGTGAAAGTGTCTCCCATAATTTACGGTTCAAGGCCTGACACGTTGGCAGTTCAGAAGAGACAGCGAACATGCCCGGGAATGAAGCCAAACCAATCCGTCTCTTGGACTATCTGACAAGACTCGCTTCTTTGCGTGCGAAGATTGTTAGAGATGTGGGCGAGTATTCTAAGGTACTTTGGATACACGAGATTCCAAGAGAGAAAGGCTGTTTCGCTCAGGCTTGGGGGCCGGATGAAGAGTACGATCAGGATGTTTGGGTTGAGGT
>Ga0210053_1000322_pt1 | contig 47808 bp, 39 predicted proteins | sample CryGeymeta201512_FD_185467 | JGI IMG/M metagenome (GOLD analysis project Ga0210053, IMG submission 185467) | Groundwater microbial communities from Crystal Geyser aquifers in Utah, USA - Crystal Geyser metaG 2015-12 (SPAdes) (version 2) | ecosystem: Environmental > Aquatic > Deep subsurface >... | reverse complement strand
CTGTGCTCGGCGAGGGTCTCCTGACCCCGCCGCTCCCCGGACCGACAGGTCTCCAGAGCCCTTTGAGACCTTCCGGTCAAGCGTTTCGGGGCGGTCGGAGACCTGCCCCGAGCTAGAGGATCATGAACTGCGGCTGTGCTCGGCGAGGGTCTCCTGACCCCGCCGCTCCCCGGACCGACAGGTCTCCAGAGCCCTTTGAGACCTTCCGGTCAAGCGTTTCGGGGCGGTCGGAGACCTGCCCCGAGCTAGAGGATCATGAACTGCGGCTGTGCTCGGCGAGGGTCTCCTGACCCCGCCGCTCCCCGGACCGACAGGTCTCCAGAGCCCTTTGAGACCTTCCGGTCAAGCGTTTCGGGGCGGTCGGAGACCTGCCCCGAGCTAGAGGATCATGAACTGCGGCTTAATACTACAACCGTACTTAGCGCGAATGTGCTCGGCGAGGGTCTTCAGTTCGCATGGGGTGTCTCCCGGTTGAAGTAGCGGTAGTCGCGGCAGCGCTGTTCCTGGCGTTGCGGATCGGCGGCGTGTTCTCGGGCGGTCTCAGGGCAGATACTGATCTACGCCGGCGAGCACTGCCTTCACCGTGCGCAGCACAGTTGCCTGGATCGTGTAGAGGACAGCGATGCCCACCAGCGGCAGGAGCGGCGACACCTGTATCAGCCCCGTGAGCTTAACGCCGACGAGCCGCCCGAGCGTCGCCAGCGCCAACGGGATACCGATCAGGAAGAAGCTGCTGAACTGCGACTGCGCCGTGAGGGCACCGATCTCGTGGCGGATCCGCACGCGGTCGCTGACCAACCTGGCAACCTCATCCAGCACCGGCGCCAGGTTGCCGCTGAAGGCCCGTTGGAGATCGACGCCGGCGATCAGCAAGCCAAGCTCGCGCTCGCCGAAGCGCCCCCCAAGCGGCTTCAGTGCTTCGGCGAGGGGGGCGCCGTTTCGCACCTGTTCCGACGCCTTCGCGAGTTCGGAGCCCACCGGCTCCGGCACCGACTGAGCAGCCTCTTCCAAGGCGCGGTCCGGACCGTGGCCCACGCGAAGCGCGGCGGCCATGAAGCTGATGGCCTGGCTCAGTTGGTTCTGCGCTGAGTCGAGCCCCGCTTGCCGCTGCGCCTCTGCTCGCTTTCGCAGCAAGAGTAAGACCGGCGGCGCCAGCAACGGGAACACAAGCCAAAGGGGGAGCAGCAGGAAGAGCACCAGCTCCGCCACCATGAGCGGCACCAGGACGACGTTGACGAAGACCAGCTTCACCGGCAGGCGATTCGACTCTTCGCGCGCCCGCTGCAGACGGCGTTGCCGGATGTCCTCAGCCTTCTGGCGCAGAGCGCCTCCCAAGGACGTGCCCGACTTGTCGGCCTGCAGGACGATCCCGGCGAATTCGGAGAAGTCGGGTGCGCGCAGACGCGTTGTGAGCAGCAGCCACGCCTCCCCCGGATTCTGGCTGCGCTTTGCTTGCTCCGAAGCCTGGCGGCATTCGTCCGCCAAAAGGCCGGAGAGGTGCCGCGAGATGAAGTCCAGAGCCTGATCAGTTCCCACGCCCGCTTCGACCGCCATCACCGTGAGGTGTCAGGCACTTGGCGTTCGATCTCGGCACTTCGAGCAGCGGAGGTGCCAGCGCTGAGCATGTTGAGTCCCCCTCTTGATTCGGGTCCGGGCGAGGCCGGGCGGCGGCAATGGCGCAGCGCCTCTATCGTCGGAGGTTCGCCGTCGGGCCGCCATCTACTCTCGGCCAGAGCCTTTCGGGAGCCCACACAGCGCCGACCGCACCCGGCGATGACCGCCAACCGCAGAGCCGAAATCCCAAATCCCAAATCTGCAATCTGAAATCACGCCACCTCTACCGCCTCGCTAACCGCTTCCCCACCCATCGTGTCTACAGCCACCACGCGGAAGTGCCTCGGCGGCGGGACGGGGAGCGGCGCGCCGGTCCAGTTCTGCGTAGTGGAGTCGGGGAGGGTGACGCGCGTCTGCCACGTGCCCATGCCGTCCATCTGCTGGATGGCGAAGTGGTCGAAGGGCGGCTCGGGGGTGTTGTCTTCCCAGCTCCAGACTATGTAGAGGTCGCCGCCGGACTCGTAGATCTCGGCGTGCAGGATTACGGGGGCTTGGAGCGTGCCGGGGACGCTGCCTTCGAGGGTGATGGGGAGTTCGTCGCTGGCTTGCCACTCCTCTTCCATGTTGTAGACGACGACGCGCACGGTTTGCGCCGAGTCCAGCGAGAGCGCCGGGCCCGTCCACTCCTGCGGCGTCTGGTCGAAGCTCGTCGCGAGGGTCGTCCAGTCGCCGGTCGCGTCGCGCTGCTGGATGACGAACCGGTGGAAGCCCGCCGGGCCGATCCAGAACCAGACGACTGTGATGTTCTGCGGCCCGACTTGCGTCACGGACTGCAGCGTCGGCGGGCCGAACGGCATCGGCGGCGGCGTGTCGGGGTCGGCGGGCGGGTCGGCCGGCGGCTCGGCGGGCGGCGCGGGCGGTTCGTAGGCGCTTGCGGCGATCTGGATCACGGGGCTGGTCGCCAGCGCTGCGCCGCTGGCGTAGGCGCGCACCGCCACGAACACCGGGTCGCCTTCCGCAACCGTCGGCGTCACCGACGCCACGCGCGCCTCCGGCGGGACCGACTCGCCCATCGTCGCGCCGGTGAGATTGGCGAAGGGCGCAGCAATCGCCGCGAAGGCGTCGACGCCGTCGGTGTGGTTCACGCTGAACGTCAGGTCCACGCCCGTCTCCGTGGTTGCCGTCGTCAGCAACTCGATCACCACCGGCGGCGAGTCAACCGGCGGCTCCACCGCCTCAATCGGCGTCGAGGCGTCCCACACCTTGTTGAAGTAGTCCGTTCCCCGCTGGCGGAAGACCTTGGTGTTGGAGTACACCGTCAGCTCGTTGTTGAACGACAGCGCGCCACGGGTCAGGTTGTGGCTGCCGAGGAACACATCGATCAAGTCGATGATCGCCAGCTTCGTATGCATCGTCTTGTTCCGCGGCGCCATCCGCACCCGGCACCCCGCCGCCGCCAGGTCCGACCCCGTCGCATAGTTGTCCTCGCTCACCTCCGGCTCAAACCGCGAATAGCTCAACACCACATACACCCTCACCCCCCGCCCCGCCGCCGCCTTCAACGCCTCCGCAATCTGGTGCGCCCGCGTCTCGCTCACATAGTCGGTGCGGAACAGAAACGTAGCAATCTCAATGAACGAAGTAGCCGCCTCAATCTTCGCCAGCAGAGCATTGAAGAACAGACTGTCGGGGTAGGTCGTCGTGGTGGAGGCCATTGGGTGACTCCTGGGGGATTTGGGATTGTGGATTGCGGATTTTGGATTGGATGGCCAGACCGGCGGGGCTGTTGGGCGTTGACCGTTCGCCCTTTGCCCTCAGCCGTTCGCAGGTGGATGTTCGGTGTTCGATGTTGGGCGTTCGCCCTTGCCCTTGCCCGTCACGCGTCCCAACGGCGCCGCCCGAGAATAGCCCGGAGTTTCAACTCCGGGAACACCGAGCAGCCACCGTCCTCACCAAGTCTTGCAAGGACGACTGAAACCGCCGCGCTCGCACGTTCAGCCGTCCCTACAGGACTTCTGGAATCCTCCACCGCCGCCCGGTTCCGCAGGGATGAATCCCTGGGCTATTGTCAGCCTGCCCCTCCGGCGCGAAGGGCAACGCAACGGCGAAGGGCAACGCAACGGCGGAGGCGCGACAACGGGACGCGGAGACAGGCAACACGGAGAACTCCGTGTCCCCCTGTCTCCAACTCACTCCGTCGGCGGCACAATCGTGCTCGCCGACCTCGACGACCGCCTTGTTGTCAGCTTCGGCAGCGTCACCGACGCTTCCGAGGTCGCGCCTAACTCGGCTTTGACGCCGGCGCGATACCGCATCATCCGGTCGCGTGCGGCCTCTGCGGCGGTGTCGTGTTCCGCGCCGGCGATGTCTGCCTCGCGGTCCGCCTCTGCCTTGGCGTCGCGCTTGGCGACCAAGTCAACCAACACCGCCTGCAGGTCGGCCTTCGTCACTCCGGCGTATGCCTTATCGGCCGGCGCGTACTTGGTGGCGTGCGTGACGAACTCCTGCAGGAGTTCGGGCAGCTTACTGGGGTTGATATAGGGCATGCCTGTAGTCACCTCCTTTCACACCAGCATTTGCTGGAAGGCTATCGCTCCCCGCGCGTCCCAGCCCCCGGACGCGCGTCGGTCGCTCGAAGCGGTTGGGAGATGCCAGCAAACTCCAGGTCGTCCGTCGCCGACAGTGAGTCGGGCGCCATCGGCCCTGCGCTGTCGGCGTCCGACTGCCGGTCGGCGCCAATGAAACCGCGGGAGGAAGCGCCCAACCGTGAGGAGGCAGCTCTCGACCGCGGGGAGGTGATATGGAAACATGAGGAGAAAGCTCACGACCATGGGGAGGCGCCACGAATACACAGGGAGGTGACACGGAAACATGAGGAGGAGCGAACCGACCGTCGGGAGGGCGCACTCGACCGTGAGGAGGAAGCTCGCGACCGTGAGGAGGAGACTCACGACCGACGGGAGGAAAGCCGCGACCGACGGGAGGAAATTCTCGACCGCGGGGAGGAAGAGCGCGACCGCAGTTCCACGGCGCTCGACCAACGGTTGCAGCCTGCCGACCATCCGCACAAGCAAGCGCTGCACCACTCGAAACCGGCCACATCATCTGTCTGAGCTGGACTCCCATCCGAGTGCCTCACCAACCGGGTGATCGGAGACCGGAACGGTGGGCCGTGTTGCCTACAGCCTGCACCGTTCCTTGCGCTAACGGTGTAGCGCATCCGGGCGGCGGTGTCTGTCCGTAATACTGCGGTATTTTCCAGCGACGCGCCTCGAAATCTCTGGGACGGACGCTGTTCGCTATGCTGTGTCGCGGCCGAGAGGGCGCGCATTGTCTTTCGCAGCGCGGTAGTTGTCGTCCAATGGGTCTGAGTTCATTGGCTCCTGGAATGTCCGCGCCGACAGCGTCTTCACCCAAGCCGTCTGCCACGTCCCGGGACTTACTCCTCGAAGACGAGTTCTTACGAGGTCGAGACCTTCCGCAGCCGCCAGTACTTCCTGGACGATCTCTTCGCCAGCATGCCCTGCTACACCCCCGGGGGGGACTATGATGTCATTCCCTGACCCTCGCGAAGGAGACCCGCATGAATTGCCTCTGGATCACCGTGGACAGCTTCCGACAGGACCACGTCAATTGCTACCGGCCGGAAGGCACGGTCGACGCGACGGGGCCCAGTCTGAAGATGCACACCCCGAGCCTCGACAAGCTCGCTGCCGAGGGGGTGCGGTTCAACCGGCTGCGATCAGAAGCGCTGCCGACGGTCCCGTGCCGACGCGGCAGCTACACCGGGCGGCGGGTCTTCCCGTTTGTGGAAGAGCCGACACACAAGGGCATGTACATCCACGCGCCGGGCTGGCGGCCGATTCCGCAGGACGACGTGACAGTTGCGGAGCACCTGAGCGAACAGGGCTATGTCTGCGGGTTGGTGGCCGATGTGTATCACCTGATGAAGCCCTCGCAGAACTTCCACCGTGGGTTCCAGAGCTTCCAGTGGGAGCGCGGGCAGGAGTATGATCAGTGGCAGAGCCAACCGCTTCCCGACGGGTACCTCCAGCGGTACCTCCGACCGGGCACCGAACTCAGCGACGCCCGGTCCCGCGTGCTCACCCAGTACTTGAAGAACCAGATGTTTCGCTGCGGCGAGGAGGACTACCAGTCGCCGCGGACTTTCGGCCGCGCCATTGAGTGGCTGGAGCGCAACCACGCCCACGAGAACTTCTTCCTCTGTATCGAGAGCTTCGACCCGCACGAGCCCTTCGAGACGCCTCAGCGGTACCTTGACCTGTATGACCCCGACTGGGACGGTCCCGAGTTGATCTATGCCAACCTCTACACGCGCGGAGAGCTAACCGACCGAGAGCACTTCAACGTCCGCGCGCGCTATGCCGCGCTCTGCACCCTGGTCGACCACTGGGTCGGCAAGCTGCTGGACACGGTCGACCGGCTTGGGCTGCGTGACAACACCCTCGTCGTCCTGACCTCAGACCACGGGAAGACGCTGGGCGAGTTCGGCGCCTATGGCATGCCGCAGAGCAGCACGGGTCCGTGCCTCAATCCGGTGCCGTGTCTCGTCCGTCACCCCGGCGGCGAGCACGCCGGCACGGTCTGCGACGGCTGGCTCTACAACACCGACCTCGCCTGCACCATGCTGTCTCTTCTCGGTGTGGAGCCGAAGCCGCGGACGGCCGGCCGAGAGCTCTGGTCGGCGCTGTCGGGGAAGGGCGACGGTTTCCGCGAGTTCGCCGTCGTCGGGCATGTGGAGAGGGTGTCTTGCTGGCAGGGCGACTGGCTGTACCTGCTCAACACCAACTCGAAGCACGCAGCGCTGTACAACCTGGCAGAGGATCTCCACCGGGAGCACGACGTTGCCGACAGATACCCCAGTGTCCGGGACGACCTCAAGGAGAAGCTGGAGCGGGTGGCGGAGGCCGGGGACTGAGGGGCGCCTCGTGCCGGCAAACGGGAGGGCTTCGGCCGGGCACTACGGTACGGCGTCGAAGTTGTACAAGCCGGTGTAGAACCCGACCACCTTCACCGCGACCAACCCTCCAAGGAGAAGGATACAGACCGGCGTCAGCGAGACGACCATCTGGTGGATGGCCGTGTCCGCTTCCTGCTCGAAGTAGTCGGCTACCTTGTCGAGCATCGAGTCGATCTGCCCGGTCTGCTCTCCCGTCCGGACCATCTGGACGACCATGGGCGGCACATGCCGGGAAGTCTCCAGGACCTCGCTCAGGGGAGTGCCCTGCTGGATCCGCGGAACGGAGCGCCGCAGGTGGTCGGCAATTGCCTCGTTGCCCGTGGCTTCCGCGGCCAGCGGCACGCCGCGAACGAACCCCAATCCGGCGGTGTAGAGCGCCGACATGGCGCGCGAGAAGCGGGCAAACGCCAACCGCTTGCTCACCTTTCCGAGGAGCGGCAGCGAGAGCTTGATCGAGTCCAGCGTCTGTCGGGTGGAGTCGCTCTTCCCGGCGGCCTTCAGCGCCTGCCAGAGCAGACCGGCCGCCAAGACAAAGGGCACTGCGGCGAGACCTATCCCGGCAAGCTGGCTCAGCCAAGCCCGGACTCCCTGCAGCACCAAAGTCGGCACCGTCGGGATGAAGAGGAACGCCAGCAGTACCAGCTTCGGGTACCAGGTTTCCTGCTTGATCTTCTGCTGCAGTCGGGACTCTCGCTCGGAGTACTCGGCGCACCGATGGACCGCCTCCGCCAGGAACCCGCCGGACTCTCCGGCTGCGAAGATGGCGCAGTTGAGGGTGCTGAACACATCCGGGTACCGTCGCATGGCGTCTGAGAGAGGCTTCCCGCCCCGGACTCCGTCCCGCAGTCTGCGCACCAGCTCGGCGAGTCGCACGGGGCGGATGGTCTCACCAATCGTGTCCAGTGCCTGGAACAGCCCCACGCCCGCATTGAGCATGGTGTACAGCTCAGAGAAGAACACGGCGCGGTCTTGCACCTTGACTTTGCCGAACCACAGCGGAGCAGGCGTGGCGCGCTGCCTCGATGCGGCGGCCGGCGCTGCTGGCGTTGCGCCGGGCCGCTCAGTTCCTGTCCCCGGACGCGCGCCGGGGTGCAAGCCTGTTGGCTGTGGCCCGTAGTGTCGGGAAAGGTGCTCCTGGAGAGCCGTCGCCGCAGCGGCTACCGCCCGGACTCGGCGGCCCGTAGCGGCCCGCAGGTCATCCAGCGCGACCACATCGGCCGGGTTCGCCATGGCGACCGTGATTTCGTCGCGAGTGATCCGTAGCGGCAGCGCGCGGCAGCGATGTGCCAGCGCGGCAGGCACTGCCCGCAGGGCCTCGGGGTCGGGATGCAGCAACTGCTCGGTCGCAGTCGGTGCCTCGAATTGGGGCTGTTCGGATTGAAGCATGAGTACCGCCTCCACGGCGACACTTGGGACGGCGGGCTGTCGGGAGACGCCCGCTTGCCTGGTGTCGGGTACCGACGGGAACGTGGGGCCTCCGCTGAGGTTCCGGCGTCGTGCGCAGGAACACCGGTGGTCAGGGCTGCTTTTCGGCGGTCCCCCGGCCGGCCGTCCAGAAGAGCGCGTTCGCCAGCAGCCGGCGAAACGCGGGATTCGCGAAGTCAGACTGAGCGCCGAGGGAGGTGTAGAACACGCGAGCGCCCATGTGCGTCCGCGCCCAAGCGACAGGCTGCGGGCCGCCCGATTCCAACGTCAAACCGGTCAGCAGCAGCTTGCAGCCCTCGACCAGCGGCGCCGTCTTGTAGAGGCTTGCGGTCGAATCGAGCGGCCCGACGCCGTGCAGCACGGGATGGTCCCTTGCGGCCGGAGCGACCGTCACCGTGAGGGCAGGCCCACCCTCGAAGTGGTTGTGGTAGTTACCGCCGAGGATCAGCTTGTCGAACTCCAGCCAGTTCTGGAACCCGTGGCTGGCGGTGCGCACCGCCACGAGAGGCTTGCCGGACAGGCAGTACTTCTTCACGCGTGCCAACTGCTCCCTGTCGAGGGTCAGACGCCGGGTGAAGAACAGGGCGACGTCGCAGTCGTCCAGCGCCTCAAGCCCGGGCAGGTCCTCGAATCCGCGGGCCTTGAGCAAAATGCAACGCGCGTCGTAGCCTTCTTCGAGGTACTGCTTGAACGCGGTCAGGGAGGTGTCGGAGTCGTACTCCGCAGAGCCGGAGACGAGGCAGACCTCCAGCGGGGGACGCGCCTCACCCCACGACGGGTTCCCCGCCGTCAAGACGGCAATGGCGATTGGGATGAGGGAAAGTCGCATGGCTCGACGCGCGCGGTGTCAACAGCCCTGGCGGCGTTTGACTGAGCGGCTGGCCTTCGCTCTCCGGTTGGCGTTCCCTTCCTCACGCGCACCCCGGCTCTGACCTGCCCGGCTGGTTCCTGCCACTGCTTCGGCCAACCTTTTCGCGCGCCCGCTGTTCTGACAAGTGACCGGGGCGAAGGGAAGGACTCTCCGAGGCGGTCTGCGAACCTCGCTCGACGGAGTACTCCGACCGGATGGCAACAGCGATCCTGCAGAGTGATGTCGAGCTGATGCTGCTGGTGCGCGAGAGCGACGGCGCAGCATTCGAGGAGCTGTTCCGCCGACACCGTCTGTCGTTGACCGCCTTCTTCCGCAAGCTGTGTCGAGAGGCCGACTTCGCCGAAGACCTGTTTCAGGAGACGTTCCTCCGGCTCTGGACTGCGCGGGAGCGCTACGAGCCGACGGCCAAGTTCGCCAGCTACTTGTACACCGTCGCCCGCAACGTCTGGTACAACGAGCGAGGGCGCCGCGCGCGCCGGCCGGCGGAGGCCAGCGGGGAGGCACCACCCGGCCAGGACCGCCTGTCGGCGCTCGAGCTGGCTCGCGCAGACGAGCGCCAGTTGCCCGAGGCGGTTCTCGAAGCCCGCGAACTGCGACGACGGCTCGACGAGTGCCTCGACGGTATCGACGAGAAGCTCCGCACGGTGTTCGTACTCAGCCACTTCGGCGGACTGAAGTATGCCCAGATCTCGCAGCAGTTGCACGTCCCCGTCGGCACCGTCAAGTACCGGTTGGACGAAGCGTTCGCCCGAGCAGAGGAGTATGCGACGCGCGAGCTTGAGGCGTGGGCCGGGGGCGAGCCCAATGAGGTGGGGCATCTCCGGCTCTGGCTGCGTCGCGCCGGGCTTATGCTTGACAGCGGAGTATCGCTCCTACAGACCCTGGAGGTCAGTGTCGAAGGGGACGTACCCGAGCGGTTGCGGGAAGCGGTTCTCTTCGTCGGCGAGGCCGTGCGGTCGGGCAGCACCTTGAGCGCTGCGCTGGCGGAGCATGTGGACGTGTTCCCGCCAACGGTCCGCGGGATGGTGCGGGCCGGCGAGCGCTCCGGTACGTTGGACGAGGTGGCGCTGCAGACGGCCGAGCACCTGCACGCGGGCGTTCCCCTGCCCGCGGCGGGCAAGGGTTCGGCGAAGACAACCTCGGTCGGGGAGCCCGCGCCGGACGCGGACGGCGCCGGGGCCTGGGAGGCGGCCATTCGGCGCCTGGACGAGATGCTCCTGGCGGCACTCGACGCCGGTGCCACGGACCTGCCTCTGCAGCCGGGACGGAGTGAGAGCAGAGCCCGGATGCGGGTGGATGGCGTGCTCCGGGCGGCTGGAGTGATCTCCAGCACGGACCACCTCCGGTACGTCAATTGGCTAAAGGCGAGGGCAGGCTTGGCGCTGCCAAGGCGGGCCGAGCCCAACCGCGGCGCAGCGCGCTTGCGGCTGGGACAACACGACCGCCGGTGCCGCGTCTCTACCTACCCCACGCTCTACGGCGAGGCCGTCGCCCTGCGTTTCCATCGCGCAGTTGACCCGGCAGTCGAGGCGCTTGAGCAGCCCGACGCGCTCCCACCGCTTGGACTTCGCGCGGATCAGGCAGCGATCGTGGACCTCCTGTTGCGGCAGCCGAACGGCATCCTGCTGGTGGCAGGCCCGGCCGGCTCCGGCCGCACAACAATGCTGCACTGTCTGGCTCGAGCCGTCGCAGGCCGCGGAGCCGCGGTGTTTGCCGTGGAGGAGGCCGTAGAAGCGGAGCTGCCGGGCATCAGGCAAGTCAAGCTCGAGCCGGAACTGGGGCTCGACATCGTCAACGCACTGCGGGCCGCCAACCGCCAGGACCCGGCCCTTCTCGTCCTGGGCGTCCCGCCGGACGAGGGAGCTTGGCCGCTGGTGGTCGAGATGGCGAACACCGGTCACTACGTGATGCTGCCGTGGCAGGCGCAAGATGCGGCGGCAGCGCTGTTGGAAGCGACACGCGCCATCGGCGACCCGGTTCTGGCGGCGGGCACGTTAGTCGGGGCCACGGCGCAACGCCTCGTCCGCCGGCCGTGCCCGGCGTGTGCCGCCGAACGCGAGTTGACAGACCTCGAGAGAGACCAAGTACCCGCAGGCCACCCGCTGCTTCAGTGCCCCCTGACGGTCGAGTCACGTGGCTGCGAGGAGTGTGGCTACTCCGGCACCGCCGGCCGGTACGCGATCTTCGAGACGGCGCGGGTCGAAGGTCACGTCCGCCGGCAGATGTCGGGCGACAGCACCGGTGAGGCGCTGCGGCTACGGTTGCGCGAGGCAGGGGTGTCAAGCCTGCGCTGGGAGGCGCTGCTCCGTGTGGCCGCCCAGCAGCTCACGGTGACTGAGGCGCTGCGGGCGACACCGGCCGATGGGGCTGGGACGGTCTGACCGGCTCGCTTGACGCCTTTCTGAAGATCATGTAACATACCGACTCTCGGACCTCGTACGCCCGCCCGGCTTGTGCCACTGCCGGCAAGCGCGGCCGCGCGCGGAGAAACGATCTCTCCCATGAACCTGGGCTCCCTTTTCCGTCGGAAGAAGCCCCTCCTGACCAAGGACCAAGTCTACGCCTCCCGGCCTGTCCGCAACCCGGCCCTCCGCTGGGAGCGGGACGAAGCCGGGCTGGTAGTGCTCTCGATCCCTCGCCGGACCGACGGGCTCGGCAAGATCCTTACAATCGTGTTCGTCGTCCCCAAGTCCCGGAGCGTGCAGTTGGACGAGGTGGGGAGCTTTGTGTGGCAGCTCTGCGATGGAGCGAATTCCATCCGCGAAATGATCCGCAAGCTGGGAAGCGAATACAAGCTCAACCGCAAGGAAGCCGATGTGTCGCTGACAACCTACCTGCGCGACCTGGCGAAGCGCGGAATCGTCGGCTTCGAGATGGACCGCGACGGCTTGGAGCCGGAAGTCCAGCGCGCACTGGAGTCGGGAAGGATCTAAGGCATGGCACAACAGCCCCTGATGAAGGACTACCAGACCGCCGAGTCGAAGATCGAGCGGCAGATCAGTTTGCCGTTCCGCGAGGCGCTCAAGATCAGCCTGCGCAACATAACCATCCGGTTCGGGCGCGCCATGATTACCGCTGCCGGCACGTTTCTGGGCATCGCGTTCCTGATGTCCGTCTTCACCGGGTCCATGATCCTGGATGCCGTCCACCGGGCGGAGGGCACCCCGGCTGACGTTGGCATGGCAGCGCGGCAAATCTGGCTGGTCGTGATGTCCCTGTTGGTCTGCGGCGTCGGGATTACCAACTCGATGCTGATGTCGGTCACCGAACGCTTCCGCGAGATCGGCACAATGAAGTGTCTCGGCGCCCTGGACGGATTCATCGTGCGGCTCTACCTTATCGAGTCCGCGCTCATGGGCGTAATCGGCTCGTTTGCCGGGGCGCTGGCGGGCACACTGGCAATGGTGCTCGTCTACATGCTCAAAGGCGGCACAGCGGTACTGGTCGGCGTGCATTGGCTGACGCTCAGCACTGCAAAACCGGACTCCGTGTTCGAGTACTTCGTTATCTCGCTCGTGATCGGCACAGTGATTTCAGTCGTCGCAGCCGTGCCGGCTGCGAGCCATGCCGCCAAGATGCCTGCCGCGGCGGCGCTCAGGACAGAGATCTGAGGATTGCGGATTGCAGATCTGAGATTGCAGATTTGCGGTTGCGCATTGGTGGGCGAAGACTCCGGCTTGCCGAGGCTGATTCGCCGCCGCGCTGAGTACTTGGTGCTCCAATCTGCAATCCGAAATCACCAATCTGCAATCTCCCTCGGAGGTGTACAGGGTGGCGACAGATACCGTACAGGAATTCATCGTCCGAACGAAGGGGCTCAAGAAAGCGTACATGATGGGGAAGACCGAGGTTCACGCCCTGAACGACGTGAAGCTCGACATTCGCCGCGGCGAGTACATCTCGATCATGGGTCCTTCCGGCTCGGGCAAGTCCACCCTGTTCAACATGATCGGCGGGCTCGACAAGCCCTCGGAAGGCACCGTCTTCATCGACGAGGTGGACATGGCGCAGCTCGACGCCTTCGAGTTGGCCTGGCTGCGTTGTCGGAAGATCGGCTACATTTTCCAGTCGTTCAACCTGATCCCCGTGATGACAGCGCTGGAGAATGTCACGTTGCCGATGATCTTCGCCGGCATGGGGCAGGACGAGATGATCGAGAAAGGCGTCGGCCTGCTGAACACCGTGGGTCTGGGCGAACGCCTGCACCACAAGCCGTTCGAGCTGTCCGGCGGTCAGCAGCAGCGCGTCGCCATCGCCCGGTCCCTGGCAAACAGCCCGGCCATCGTTCTGGCGGACGAGCCCACCGGAAACCTCGACCTGAAAACGGGCGAGGAGATCATCCAGTTGCTCGGGCGCCTGAACAAAGAGAACGGCGTCACGGTCATCACCGCCACCCACGACCTGAAAATGGTTGCCGCCTCCGACCGCGTGGTCTGGATTCGAGACGGGAAGATCGACCGAATCGAGGAGTGCGACGAGATCGACATCAAAGTCGGTCACATGGAAGGCGAAGAGCACTGACGCACCTTCCCGCCTTCCAGGCGGCATCGTAGGAGTGCCCACTGCAAGCAGGGGATGAGCGCCTACCCAGCCGACAAGGCACTTTGGGTCGGCGCGACGATTTCTGAGGGGTCCGGCTTGGTTCGCTGGAGCCGGGCCGGACAATCGGGAGATTAGTACCTATGGCGATTTCCACCGCGGACTTCAAGAACGGCCTGACCATCGAGATTGGCGAAGGGGTCTTCCAGATCATCGGGTTCCAGCATGTCAAGCCCGGCAAGGGGGGTGCCTTCGTCCGGTCGAGGCTCCGCAATCTGGAGACCGGGAATACGCTGGAGAAGACGTTCCGGGCGGGCGAGAAGATGGAACGCGCTCACGTGGAGCGCGGCGAGGTGGAGTACCTCTACCGCGAGGGCGAGGGCTACGTCTTCATGGACATGTCCTCCTACGAGCAGACGACGCTCAGCAAGGACGAACTGGGCGACGCAGCCAACTACCTGAAAGACAACATGCCGGTTCAGGTCATCACGTACAAGGGGAAGGTGTTCGGCGTCGAGGTCCCGGCTGCAGTCGAGTTGCAGGTGGTCCACACTGAGCCGGGTCTGAAGGGCGACACCGCGCAAGGCGGCACGAAGCCGGCCACCCTGGAGACCGGGCTGATCGTGCAGGTCCCACTTTTCATCGAGCAGGACGAAGTCATCAAAGTCGACACGCGTAACGCTCAGTATCTCGAACGCGCGAAGTAGCGCCATGGCACGAAAGCAGAAAGAGCAGCGAATCGAGCGTGCCGAACTCGCCTTGTTCTTCCGGCAGTTCGGCGGGATGCTCAGCGCGGGCATCGACCTGTTGGGCATTCTCGACGTGCTGCGGAAGCAGACCAGTAACCAGAAGCTCCGCGACGTGCTCGACTCTGTGGAGCGCGACGTCAGCCTGGGGCGGCTGCTCTCGACCGCCTTCGGGCGCTTCCCCGAGATCTTCTCGCCGTTCGTGCTCAGCATGCTTCGGCAGGGCGAACGAGAAGATGTCCTCGACGACGCGTTCGTGGGCATTGCCGAACACTTGGAGCGCGAGGGCGACGGCGGCTGGACCGAGGGCGGCGACCGCGTGGTGGTTCGCTCCGAACTCGACTTCTCCATGCAGCGCCTCTGGCCGCTGCTCTTCTGGCAGGCCATCGGGACCGCCATCGTGTGCGTCGCCATCGCCGGGCTGTGGTACGCCACCAACGCGGGGAGCTTCCCCACCGAGTCACTGGGGCCCAACGTCCTCCTGCTGGTGGGCGTACTGATCTTCCTCCTCTCGCTGATCTGTGCGCGCTTCGGGCCGGTGCGGGCGGTGTCCTGCTCGTTCTGCGGGAAGGCGCCGGAGGCGGATGAGGTGTTCATCAAAGGGCGCGGCGCGGCGATCTGCCACAACTGCCTACTCCAGAACCACCAGTTCGTGACGGCCGGCGCCCGGCAGGAACCGGCGGCGCCGGCGCCGCCGAGTCGGCCAGAACGGGACGAAGCCGAGGACGAAGAAGCGACTTTGGTCGAAGAGGTCGAGGAAGACATCGACGAGGAACCTGAGTTCCAGATCCTGAAGAGCGAGGACCAGTACCTATGACGTAGCCTTCCGCCACGCGCGGCAGATACGCTTCACCGGCATTCAGTCCTCTACGCGCAGACACTCTCACCAACGCCCCTGTCGCACTCCTCCGTCGCAGCCTCCCGCCGCCTCAAGGTCCTCGCCTGCAACGCAGCCGGTGCCCTTCATCGACCCCACAACCGCCCCCTTCATCGTTGCCAACTTCTGAGGAGTGCGCGTCTCCATGTCCCAGCCCGAGTTCGTCCACCTCCATTGCCATAGCGAGTACAGCCTGCTGGATGGCGCTTCGCGGATCAAGGACCTCGCGAAGTTCGCCGCAGCCAACCACATGCCGGCCCTCGCCCTCACCGACCACGGGGTCATGTATGGGATCGTCCAGTTCTACAAGGCCTGCCGGGAGGCTGGGGTCAAGCCGATCCTGGGTTGCGAGGCATACGTCGCCGCGCGCTCGCGCAAGGACAAAGAGGCCAAGTTCGACCGCGAGCCCAGCCACCTCGTCTTGCTGCCCAAAGATGAGCAGGGCTACCAGAACCTCGTCAAGCTGATCACGGCTTCTCACCTCGAGGGCTTCTACTACAAGCCCAGGATCGACAGAGAGCTGCTGGCGCAGCACTCCCAAGGGCTGATCGTCGCCTCAGCGTGCATCGCCGGCGAGGTGCCGCGGGCAATCCTCGACGGGAACTACGACCTCGCCAGGCAGATTGCCGGCGAGTACGTCGACATTGTGGGCCGGGACAACTTCTACCTGGAGCTTCAGGACCACGGATTGCCGGAGCAGAAAGCCGCCAATGAGGGGCTGCTCAGATTGGCGAAGGACTTGGGCGTCGGCGTCACTGCCACCAATGACAGCCACTACTCTCGGCGCGAGGATGCCGACGCGCACGACATCCTGCTCTGCATCCAGACCAGCAAGACCTATGCCGATCCCAACCGCATGCGGTTCGGCGCGCAGGAGTTCTACCTGAAGACGGCCGAGGAGATGGCCGCGCTTTTCAGCGAAGTACCCGAAGCGCTGCGGAACACCCTGGTCATCGCCGAGCAGTGCAACGTCGAGTTGGACCTCGACACCATCCACATGCCGGTCTTCGAAGTCCCGGAAGGCGAGACGCTGGACTCGCACCTGGCCAATCTGTGCCGGGCGAAGCTGCCGGAGAAGTTCCCCGGGCGCGACGAAGTGGCCCGCAAGCGACTCGAGTATGAGTTGGAGGTCATCCAGGGGAAGGGGTACTCCGGCTACTTCCTCATCGTTGAAGACTTGGTTCGGTTCGCCCACAAGCGGGGGATCATCGCTGCCGCCCGCGGCTCGGCGGCCAGCAGTGTGGTCTCTTACCTCCTCGACATGACCTACCTGGATCCGCTGGAGTTCAAGCTGATCTTCGAGCGCTTCCTCAACCCCGAGCGCGAGAGCAGCCCCGACATCGACCTGGACATCGAAGACGCCCGGCGCCAGGAAGTGTACGACTACGCCGTGGAGAAATACGGTGTCGATAATGTCGCCCAGATCATCACGTTCGGGACCATGGCCGCCCGAGGCGCCGTTCGAGACGTCGGGCGCGCGCTCGAGTACCCCATCAGCGAAGTCGACGAGATCGCCAAGCTCATCCCCCAGACGGACAGCATTTCGGAAGCCTTGGAGAACGTCCCCGAACTGAGGCAGCGTCACGAGTCCGACGAGCGGACCAAACGCCTCCTGGAGGCGGCCATGTCCATCGAGGGGCTGGCTCGCCACTCCAGTGTCCACGCCTGCGGGGTGGTGATCTCCAAGAACCCGCTTACCCAGCACATCCCGCTACAGCGGGCTGGTCAGGAGGGCGGCGTCATCACCCAGCTCGCGGGGCCTGACGTCGAGGCGTGCGGACTGGTGAAGATGGACTTCCTCGGGCTGAAGAACATGTCCATCATCTCTGAGACGCTGCGGCTGCTCAAGGAGACTGCGGCTCTCGACCTCGATCTGACCACCATCCCGATGGACGACAGGAAGACGTACGACATGCTCAGCCGCGGTGAGAGCACGGCGGTCTTCCAGTTGGAGAGTTCCGGCATGCGTTCGCTGCTCCGGGACCTGAAGCCCGATCGCTTCGCGCACATTGCCCCGCTCCTGGCGCTCTACCGCCCCGGTCCCATGGACGAGATGCCGCGCTTTGTGGCCGGCAGGCACGGGCAACGGGTCGAGTACGCCCACCCCGACCTGGAAGAGATTCTCAGCGAGACCTTCGGCGTCCTGCTTTATCAGGAACAGGTCATGCAGGCTGCCATGAAGATGGCCGACTTCAGCATGCCGCAGGCTGAGATCCTCATGCGCGCCATGAGCAAGAAGCAAGAGAAGAAGATGGAGCAGATGCGCGACATCTTCATCGACAACTGCGTCGCCAAGCAGACCCGGCGCGAGGTCGCGGAGCAGGTGTTCGCCCGCATGTACAAGTTCGCCGGCTACGGGTTCAACAAGGCGCACAGCGCGGCATACGCGGTCCTCTCCTACCAGACGGCCTACCTCAAGGCGAACTACCCAACGCAGTACATGGCAGCGTTCATGACCAGCTTCATGAACCGCGCCGACCGGATTGCCCTGTGCATCGAAGACTGCCGCAAGCTGGGTGTCGCCGTACTGCCGCCCGATGTCAACGAGAGCCAGGTGAACTTCAGCGTGAGCGGCAAGGACATCCGCTTCGCCCTGGCGGCCATCAAGGGAGTCGGGGCGGGTGCGCTCCAGGAGATCGTCAACGCGCGGGCCGAAGGCGGCCCCTTCAGAGACCTCTACGACTTCGCCGAGCGCGTTCCGCAGCGGGCGCTGGGGAAGTCTGCCATCGAGACGCTCCTCCGCTGCGGCGCGTTCGACTCGCTCCACCCCAACCGCGCTCAGGCATTGGCGGCGCTCGCCCAAGCGGTCGAGGCGGGCCAGCGCCTCCAGCGGGACAAGGCGGCCGGACAGGTTAGCTTGTTCGGCGAGGTCGAGGTCGACACCACCCGGCCGTTGCTGCCCAACGTCCCCGATCTGCCCCGGGAAGACAAGTTGGCGGCCGAACGCGAGTTGCTGGGTGTCTACGTATCCGATCATCCGCTGAAATCGGCCCGCAAAGTCCTCGAGAAGTACGTCACCCACACGCTGGACGAGCTGTCGGAGTCGCTCGACGGGAAGACGGTGGTGGTCGGTGGCCTGGTCTCCGACTTCCGTCAGATCCGGGACCGCAAAGGCAACCCGATGATGTTCGTGACGCTCGAAGACGGCGTTGGCAGCCTCGAGCTGATCGTCTTCGCCAGCGCCTATGCGGACTGCGCCCCCGAGACCGCGAAGGACGCCCTCATCCTGGCCGAGGGGCAGGTCATGCTGGGCAGCAGCAGCCGCAGCGATGACGAACTCAAACTGCGCTGTTCCCGCGTGTTCCGCGCCGACGATAAGGGACTGGACGCCAAGCTGAGACCCTCGCGGCGCAAGGGGGGGAATGGCAACGGGAATGGGAGAGGCAACGGGAACGGGGAGGTCGCCGCCAACTCCACTCCGCCTCCGGTGGTGAACATTCGCGTCCCGCAGACCAAGGCGACCCCGGGGACCCTCAACGAGTTGCAGGGGATCTTGAAGGCGCACCCTGGAAACTCAGGCGTGCTGTTGCACATCGACCACGGCCGGCGCCTCACGCAGGTGTCGCTGGGCAGCGGGCACGTCGTCAGGCTGGATGCCGCCCTCCAGACCGAGCTGGAACTGGCTCTGGGACGCGGCACCGTGTGGACGGAGCAGCAGCCGCGGGTCGCCGCGTCCGCGCAGTGAGCGGCGCGAGAGCGCTGTTCAGCGCCCGACACCGGGCGGGGCCCGGCGCCGGTTATCCGGCATTCCCCCTTTACCTTTGCCTGCTGCTAGATCAAACTGGCATTTTCCCCGCCTCCGAGAGGTTCATGGACGATGATGCGACTCATCAATGGCGCCGCCGAGGCGCGCCGAACACTGCCGCAGCTATTCGCTGGGGCCGTGCTGGACCAATATGAAGAGCAGGAACGCACCGTCAGGAACATCCTCGCCGACGTGCGCGCCCGCGGCGACGACGCCGTGCTGGAGTATGAGCGCCGGTTTGCCTGCGAATCCCTGAGGGCGGATCGCCTGCTCGTCGGTAGCCGAGAGATCGATGCGGCGACCGACTTGGTGTCGCCGGAGTTCCAGGAAGCCGCCGAACGAGCGGCCCTGAACATCCGCCGGTTCCACGAGCGCCAGCTCCGGCAGTCGTGGATGGATTTCTCCGAGCCCGGCAAGATTCTCGGTCAACGCTACACGCCCCTCGCCAACGTGGGGCTGTGCGTGCCCGGCCAGAAGGCGCCGTGTCCCTCCACCGTGTTGATGCTGGCGGTGCCCGCGCGGGTGGCGGGAGTGGACCGCGTCGTCATGATCACGCCGCCACAGCCCGACGGCACGGTCAACCCCGGGATCCTCGTCGCCGCCCGGCTCGCCGGGGTGGATGAGATTTACCGAGTCAGCGGCGCCCAGGGCGTTGCCGCGCTGGCCTTTGGCACGGAGTCGGTCCCTCAGGTCGAGAAGATCGTCGGGCCCGGGAACCTCTACGTAACGCTGGCCAAGCGCGCGGTGTTCGGCGTTGTCGGCATCGAGTCGCTGCCGGGGCCGAGCGAGGTGATGATCGTCGCGGACGATTCGGCCCCCCCGGAGTACGCAGCGGCGGAGCTGCTGGCTCAGGCGGAGCACGGCGCCGACTCCTCGGCCATTTTGGTGACTGATTCGGGGAGCTTCGCAGAGGCGGCGCTCCAGTACGTCGAGCAGCAGCTTGCCGAGTTGCCGCGGCGTGAGCATGCGGCAGCCTCCCTGGCGCAGAACGGCGTGGTGGTAGTGACCAAGACGCTCACAGAGGCGTTCGCCTTGGTAAACGAACGCGCCCCAGAACACGCAGTGCTCTTGGTGCGAGACGCGATGCAGCAGGTCTCGGCCATTCGGAACGCCGGCGCCATTTTCGTCGGCCCCTGGTCTCCGGTGCCCCTGGGCGACTACTACGCCGGTCCCAGTCATGTCTTGCCGACGGCCACTACAGCTCGCTTCCTATCGGGCGTCGGCGTGGACGATTTCCTCAAACGAACGAGTGTGGTATCCTACTCCGCCGAGGCGCTGACAGCGGCGGCGGCGGACATCATCACCCTTGCCGAGGCGGAAGGATTTGCCGCCCACGCCAACGCCATTCGGATCCGCGCAGCCGCGGCGAACTGACGACCCCCCCCCCCCCTCGCGGGGGGCGAGCGTTTCGGATTGGCTTCGCGGGCGCGTGCCGTACCCAACGCCATGAACAACAAGCTTCCCAAAGACACAGACCTGATGATCCGCCAGCCGGTGCTCGACCAGTTGTCGAGGATCAACGGTCTGATCTTCGATATCGACGGCGTTCTGCTGGACGTGTCGCAGTCGTTTCGCTCGGTCGTTTGCGAAACGGTACAGCGGTTCTTGGAGCAGCAATGCAACTGGCGGCCCGGCGGCGCGCTGCTGCTGCCGGACGACGTCGTCCTGTTCAAGCAGGCGGGCGGCTTCAACAACGACTGGGACCTGACGCAGGCGGCAGTGCTGTTCTTCCTCGCCAAGTCGAAGGCCCTGGGCAGCACCGCCGCCGCCGAGCTTCGGGCAGCCTCGCCGACCCTTGAAGAGTTTACTGAGGAGCTTCAGCGCACGGGCAGCGGGCTCAAGACCGCGGAGCACGCCCTGATGCCTTCGCAGTCGGCGGAGCAACGGCGCGAACTGACGCTGCTGTGGGACCAGAAGCTGATTGTCCGGCTGTTCCAGGAACGGTATGCCGGCGATGACCACTGCCACGACCTCTATGGCTTCGAGCCTGAGTACGTCCACGGGCCCGGCGCTTTGGAGGAAGAGCGGCGGCTGCTCGACCCCAAGCTGCTGCCGGAGCGCATTCGCCGCTACGGCGTCCTCACCGGCCGCACTCGCGAAGAGGCGGAGCTTGCTCTGGAGCGAACCGGTCTGCTCACGCTCGTGCCGCGGCGGAACGTCCTGTCTGCCTCCGACGGCCCGGAGAAGCCCGATCCGGCTGCGCTGACGCGCCTGCTTCCAGCGGTGGGCGCGGACTACGTGCTCTACTTCGGCGACACGCTGGACGACCTCCGAATGGTCACCGAGTACGCCAAGATCCGTCGCGACCGGGAGCCGCAGGTGCTGTCGTGTCAGGTGCTGTCTGGGATCACCGGAAAGCGCGAGCGGCGGCTCTACCTGGAGCAAGGCGCAGACCTCATCGCCCCGGATGTGAACGCTGCGCTGCGGGTCCTCAACGCCACCTGACGCTGGCGCCGGACCTGCCCCCTCGGAGCCGCTCAACCCTAAGTCGCCCAATGAGGTGCCCCCTATGTCAACTGATGAGCAGCCCACCGGCCGCCGCGCGGAGATCAACCGGGAAACCACCGAAACGCAGATCGCCCTGTCTCTCGACCTCGACGGCACCGGCCGATACGCAGTCGAGAGCCCAGTCGGCTTTCTAAACCACATGCTGGAGCTGTTCGCCAGGCACGGCGCCTTCGACCTGGAGCTAAGGGCGGCTGGCGACACCCACGTGGACGACCACCACCTCGTGGAAGATGTGGGGATCTGCCTCGGTCAGGCGTTCGACCAGGCCCTGGGCGACAAGGCCGGCATCACCCGCTACGGGAACGCGACCGTCCCCATGGACGAGGCGTTGGTCACGTGTGACCTCGACCTGAGCGGCCGCCCGTTCCTCGCGTTCTCACTGCGCTGCGAGAAACCAAAGGTCGGCGCGTTCGATGTTGAGCTCTGCGAGGAGTTCTTCCGGGCCTTTGCCATGAATGCCCGGCTCACGCTCCACCTGCGGCAGCACTCCGGCACAAACTGCCACCACCTGATCGAGGCCGCCTTCAAGGCGACCGCCCGCGCCTTGCGCGTAGCCGTGTCCCACGCGCCGGGGACGAGTGGAATCCCCTCCACCAAGGGGGTGCTCTGACTACCATGACTGTCATCGTCGACTACGGAATGGGCAACCTGCTCAGCGTCGCCAAAGCATTCGACCACCTGGGCCACGCCGTCCAAGTCAGCGGCGACCCGGAGGTGGTCGGGAATGCGGACAAGGTGGTGCTTCCAGGCGTAGGGGCGTTCGGCGCCTGCATGGAGAACCTCCGCGCTGCCGGCCTTGTCGAGCCGCTCAAGCAACAGGTGGCTTCCGGACGCCCGTTCCTCGGAATCTGCCTCGGGCTTCAGGTCTTGTTCGACCGCAGCGCGGAGAGGGGCGAGCACACCGGCCTGGGGATCGTGCCCGGCGAGGTCATCCGGTTCACCGAAACCTCCGAGTTGCGCATCCCCCACATGGGGTGGAACGAGATCGTCCTCAAGCAGCCCGCGCCCCACCTCGCCGGCATCCCCGAGGGCACGCGGATGTACTTCGTGCACTCCTACTTCCCGGTGCCGGAGAACGGCGCAGACGTCGCCGTCGTGACCCGCCACGGGCAGGAGTTCTGTTCTGCCGTCTGGCGCGACAACGTATTCGCGAGCCAGTTTCATCCAGAGAAGAGCGGCCAGCTCGGCCTGCGCTTGCTCGACAACTTCGCGCGGCTTTGATTCACCCGTTGGTCGAGCGCCACGTCGCCTGGAAACGCGGCCACTGGACGCCCGAACTTGTTCGGGGGCTGAGCGCAAGCGGTACCCCAACAAGTTGGGGCGTCCGGAGTACATTCTCGTAGGAATCACTCACGCCCGCCCTCCGGTTGGGCACCACACCGGAGGAGCACGTACCGCAGGCATCCTGCCTGCCTCGTCGCACCGGCCGGTGGCGGTGCACAATATGCAGGCAGGATGCCTGCGATACGGCATTCACACAGGAGACAAACCGTTGGCCCCAGCAGCATTCCTCCTCGGCAGCTACGTGATTGGCTCCGTTCCCTTCGGCTACTGGCTATGCAAGCTCGTCAAGGGGATCGACGTTCGGCAAGCGGGTAGCGGGAACATCGGCTTCACCAACGTCTGGCGGGTCGCCGGTCCCCCGCTGGCTTGCCTCGTGTTTGCCTTGGACTTGGCCAAAGGAATGGTGCCGACGTTGATCGCTCACCATTTCCTCCCCGGCAACGACGTGTGGCGATTGCTTGTCGGCAGCGCTGCCATTGCCGGGCACAACTGGTCGTTGTTCCTGAAGTTCAAGGGGGGCCGCGGCGTCTGCACGACGCTGGGGGTGCTCTTCGCACTGACGCCCGCGGCTGCGGCCTTCACGTTCGTCGTGTGGCTGACGATGGTGCTGACGACGCGGTACGTTTCACTGGGGTCAATCGCCGGCTCGATTGCCTACCCCGCCGTGATCCTCGTCACGCACCACTCCACGCCGCTGGTGGTGTTTTCCCTCCTGGCGGGGGCGGCTGTCATCGCCCGCCACGTGCCCAACATCAAACGGCTGCTCCGCGGTGAGGAGAACAAGTTCGGTCGGCTGAAGGGCGCCGCCGACCGGCCGCCGACAGAGGAGCAGACATGAGCAGCCAAAGCACCCCTTCCAGCGTGGCCGTCATCGGCGGCGGCTCCTGGGGCACAGCGCTTGGGTGGCTGTTGGGCACCAAGGGGCTGTCGGTACGACTCTGGGTGAAAGAGCCGGAGGTCGTCGACGTCATCACCCGCACGCGCGTCAACGAGGTCTACTTGCCCGGTTTCCTGTTGCCCGGGTCGCTTCACCCCACCACCAGCCTCGCCGAGGCGATGGCCGAGGTGGAGGTGCTGATCGTCGTTGTGCCGTGTCGGTGGCTGCGGTCCATGTGCCAGGAGATGGTCCCGTGCCTGCGCGAGGGCACCACCGTTGTCTCGGCAGCCAAAGGGCTGGAAGTCGGTGCCGGCCGCCGCCCGACGGAAGTCATGCGCGACGTCTGGGGCGACGAGCGAAACGTCAGCCTGGTGGCGCTCTCCGGGCCCAACTTGGCTCGTGAGCTGGTGGCTGGGATTCCCGCTGCCACCGTGGTTGCCTCCGCCGATCAAACAGCGGCCGAGCGCGCGCAGGCGCTGCTCACGGCGCCGACTTTCCGCGTCTACACCAACCGCGACGTAGCCGGCGTCGAACTGGGCGGCGCCCTGAAGAACATCATCGCCATCGGCGCCGGACTGAACGACGGGCTGGGGTTCGGCGATAACACGAAGGCCACCCTCGTCACCCGCGGACTGGCTGAGATGGTCCGCCTGGGCATGGCACTGGGCGCGCAGCGAGAGACGTTCTACGGACTCTCTGGCGTCGGCGACCTGTACACAACCTGCGCCAGCACCAAGAGCCGCAACCACACCGTCGGCTTCCGGCTCGGCCAGGGCGAGACCCTTGGCGACATCACTGAGAGCACGCCGATGGTCGCCGAAGGCATCGACACCACCCGCGAGGCTTTGCGGCAAGCGCGCCTCCACGACGTGGAAGTGCCCATCACTGAGCAGCTCCACGCCATCCTATTTGAGGGCCACTCACCACGCCAGTCGGTCTCCGAACTGATGTCGCGCGGCGTCAAGGCCGAGGCAGAGTAGCCCGGCAGCGCGCCGGGCGCCGACAGCCGAGTGACCTCCTCAACCTGTGCCATGCTGACCTTCCCACGACCACGGAGGCAAGGATGATGACGGCAACCCTACCATTCCGCTACGTTTTGAACTGCATGGACAACTGGCGCCGCAAGGCGGCCAGCCATCCCAGCCTGACCAGGAAGCACTGGGCGGCGCTGGCACCCAGACGACGGAAGCGACTCCGCCGGCGCGCAGCAATCGCCCCGCAGCAACCGGTTAGTCCGGCGCAGGAGCATGCCCAGGGGTAGTCACCGAGTGACCCCAAGTCCGAAGTCCGAAACCCCAAATCCGAAACCCAAAATCCAGAATCAGGAACCCTCATGAACCCACAACACGCCGTCCTCTTCCAGCCCCTCCCAATCCGCACTCATGAACTGCGCAACCGACTGGTCTGCCCACCGATGGTCACCTGCCGCGACGTCGTCGGCCCCGAGGGGCTCAAGTGGTACCGCACTATTGCCGCCGGTGGTGTCGGCTGCGTCATCGTCGAGGCGATGCGCGTCCACCTGTTTGGCACTGACTTCACTGCCGCCAACATGCGCGGGCTCGCGGACGCGATCACGACCGAAGGAGCGCTGCCCGTTGTCCAACTCTTCCTCGCGCAGACCGAGGGACTGGCAGAACCGGCCGACTTCAGTCTGGCAGACCTCGACCGCGTGGTCGAGCAGTTCGTGACGGCCGCCCGAGTCTGCGAGGAAGCAGGCTTCGCCGGCGTCGAGCCCCACGGCGCGCACGGCTTCCTGCTCAACCGGTTCTTCTCGCCCGTCGCCAACAGCCGCACCGACGACTACGGCGGCCAAGCGCTCGAAGGCCGCATGAAGCTGGGCCTCCGCATCGTGTCCACGCTGCGCGAGCGCCTGAGCGACGAGACGCTGCTCTTCTACCGACACACGCCACGACTGGGGGAGGACTATCCCCTCGACGACAGCCTTCAGTTCGCCCGTCGCCTGCAGGCCGCCGGACTGGACGTTCTCGATCTCTCCCCAGCCGGGATCGACGAACCTGCCGAGTTGGCCGCCCCCTTCGCCAGCGAGCTGACCATCCCCGTCATCGCCGTCAACAACATGTGCCAGCATGACCGGGCAGTGACCGCCCTCGAACAAGGCCGAGCCGATCTCGTCGCCATCGGGCGCGGGCTGATCGCCGACCCGGAATGGCCCAGGAAGACCCAAGCAGGCCGGCTCGACGAAATCCTCTTCTGCACCGAATGCGACGAAGCTTGCTTCGGCAACCTCCGCCGCGGCGAGCCAATCGGGTGCGTCTTGCACGATTGATCCTGCAGGGCGCCGATCTCTCGTTCCGCGCGTGGCGATGCTGGAGGGGTGCGGCGAGCGCCGCTCACGGCGGAGTCTGAGGCAGTACCACGCGTGTTCGCCGAGCGGCTCGGCGTGTCCCAGCAGACCCTTGCCGGCGTCCTCTGCGAGCGAAGTCCGGCCTACACTCGCCGCCCCGCCCGCCTCACTCCCCGTTCCGTTCCTTCTTCGCCCGTCCCAGGACGCGCCCGCGGTCGGAGGCGCTTAGCGTCCGTTTGCGCAGGCGGATGGACTTGGGGGTGACCTCGACGAACTCGTCGTCGTTGATGAACTCCAGCGACTGCTCCAGCGACATCGGTCGGAAGGGGATCAGCCGCAGTGCTTCGTCGGCGCTGGAAGCGCGCATGTTCGTCAGCTTTTTCTCCTTGACGACGTTGACGTTCATGTCGCCTTCGCGGGAGTTCTCGCCGATGACCATGCCTTCGTAGACGCGCTCGTTCTCGCGGATGAACATGGTGCCGCGCTGCTGGAGGTGGAAGAGCGAGTAGGTGGTCGACACGCCCTGCCGGTCGGCGACCAGGGCGCCGGTGGGGCGTTGGGGGATCGGGCCTTGGCACTCGCCCCAACGGGAGAAGAGCGTGTTGAGAATGCCGGTGCCGCGGGTCTCGGTCAGGAAGCCGGAGCGGAAGCCGATGAGCCCGCGCGAGGGGATCTCGAACTCCATGCGTACCCGGCCGGCGCCGTGGTTGACGAGGTTGCGCAGGGCTCCCTTCCGGGTGCCCAGGAACTCCGTCACCGAGCCGACGTAGGCGTCGGGCACGTCGACGTACACCAACTCGTAGGGCTCTAACAGGTTGCCGTTGTCGCGCCGGGTCAGGACCTCGGGCCGGGAGACCTCCATCTCGTAGCCCTCGCGGCGCATGGTCTCGATCAGGATCGCCATCTGCAGCTCGCCGCGCCCCAGGACTCGTAGCCGGTCGGGCTGGCCGGTGTCTTCGAGCTGGATCGACACATTGCCCAGCGCTTCTCGCTCAAGCCGCTCGCGGAGATGGCGCGAGGTCGAGTACGTGGCTTCTTTCCCGGCGAAAGGCGACGTGCTGGGGCCGAAGACCATCGCGATGGTCGGCTCGTCCACATGCAGCGGCGGCAAGCCGGCGGGGTTGTCGAGGTCGGTGACGGTGTCGCCGATATTGATCTCGGCCTCGCCGCCCGCCACCCCCGCGATGGCACCGATCTCCCCGGCGGGGATTTCGTCTACCGACACCCGCGTGAGACCCTCAAACAGATAGGCTTGGGTGATCTCCACCTGCGCCTTGAGTTGCTCCCCACGAACGATGGCCACCTCGTCGCCCGCGTGCAGCGAACCGGACACGACGCGACCGATTGCCAGCCGGCCCACGTACTCGTCGTAGTCCAGGTTGTGCACCATGAACTGGAGCTTGTCCCTACCCACCGTCCGCGGCGGGGGGATGTACTCGACCAGCAGGTCGAACAGCACGCGCAGGTCGCCATCGGGGTCAGAGGGCGACCGCTTGGCAATGCCGCGGCGGGCGTCGGAGTAGACCACCGGGAACTCCGCCAGCTCCTCCGGTGCGTCGAGGTCGATGAAGAGGTCGAACACCTCGTTCACGACCTCCTGCGGACGGGCGTCGTCGCGGTCGATCTTGTTGATGACTACTAACGGCCGAAGCCCGAGTTCCAGGGCTTTTCCCAGGACGAAGCGCGTCTGCGGCAGCGGCCCTTCGGCGGCGTCGACCAGGAGCAGCACGCCGTCGACCATCGACAGCACGCGCTCCACCTCGCCGCCGAAGTCGGCGTGCCCCGGCGTGTCGACAATATTGATCTTCGTCGCGCCGTAGCGGATCGAGGCGTTCTTCGCCATGATCGTGATGCCCTTTTCACGCTCCAGTTCCATGTTGTCCATCATCCGTTCGGCGACGTGTTGGTTCTCGCGGAACAGACCGCTCTGGTGGAGCATAGCATCGACGAGCGTCGTCTTCCCGTGGTCGACGTGGGCAATGATGGCAATGTTGCGCAGACTGGTGTGCGGCATGGGATTGTGGATTCCAATAGACAGGTTTGGGGAGTCGAAGCCGAAGAGGCCGGCGAGCATAGCTCGCGGACAGAAAGAGGCACAGCCAACTGAAGGCGGAGACGCCCGAGCGCCCACCCCCGCGGATACGAACCCCGGACACAAGCAGAGAGACCCCGATGGCGGCTGACGTCTGCCTTGCCGCGGGCAGCGGCACACGCACTACTTCGGTCGGTGGCACGCGGGAGCGGATAGAGTGTATGCTATCATCTTGCCATGGCGCCCGAGCGCCACTGCTCGGCTCCGCCGGAGAGGAGCGCAGAATGATCACCCCCAAGAACCTCAACGCCGTCGGCATTGTCGTCCGCGACCTCGGACGGAGCCTCGCGTGGCACCGTGAGAAGTTCGGCTTTGAGAAGCTGTACGACGTTGACAACGGCGTAATCATTGGGACCAGCGGCGTCGAGTTCTGGGTCGCCGAAGCGGCCGACCCGGTCAACGCTCGGCAGTCCGATCACGCCCATGACGTCTGCATTCGCCTCATCGGGTTCGAGGTGTCGGAGGACGACCTGGCTCGGGTGAGGACTGAATTCCCTGAGGACGACGACATTGTGGAGATCGACCACCCCAGGTACCGGAGCTGCATCGTCGAAGACCCCGATGGGCGCGCGATTGAGCTGTTTGTGGACAAGGCGGAGGGGGACCGTCACTGACGGCCTCGCTCAAAGCCGCCTGCTTCCCACAGCCAGGCGCGCCGGGACGAGTCACCGCGCTGCCCGGGTCAGCCGCTCAACCATCTCCGCCACCGCCAACCGGCGCGCTTCCAGCACCTGCGGGTCGCTGGGGAACTTCGTGAACTCCGGGGTGGCGTCGCTGAGGTCGAGCAATCGCTCCGCGGCGCGGCGAAGAGCGGCGTCTTTCGTGGTCTTCGCCAGGTCGCTGAGCCTCGCCAACATGTCGTAGTCCTCGGTGCCGTCGCGGACAAGCTCGTAGCGGATCGAGTTGACGGGGCCCTCCTTGCCCCAGTAGAGCAGGCTGCCATCACCATTGCCACCGGGGTAGGAAAGCGGGTCCTCCCAGACGTTCTTCTGCCAGTACGTCGTCGCCCAATACAGGAAGCCCTGAATACGCTGTTGCCAGAGCTGCCAGTAGACGACTCGGTTGACGACGCCGGGGTAGTCGATGGCCCACATGTTCGGGTAGGGGAGTTGGCCGGAAATGCAGATGTAGTCCCAGATCTCGTTGTTGTCCTTGCCGCGCAGCGTGTCGAGGAACCTCGGGTCGAAGCAGTCGAGGTGCGGCACCCAGATATCGACCTAGCCTGCGAGGTCGGCATAGGCGGGAAGTCCCTCGGCGCCCGGCGTCCACGGCCGGGTCGCGCCGTAGCCGAAGGTGAGCAGGCGCCGCAGCCCGGGGGCGTACTCGCCGGCCAGCGCGAACGCCCGCTTCACGCCGTCGAATGCTTGCGCGCCGGGCTCATCGATGACGTAGAGATACGCCAGGTCGAGCCAGCCCTTCTCCTTGAGGTGGGCTTCGGTCTGCTGCAGGAGCTGACGGGCAACAGCAAGCTCCTTCTCTTCCTGCGGCGGCGTCACCTCGCCCCAGCCGCTGCCGATGCGAACCCAGGGGCAGTTGAAGGCGTTCTGGCCGTGGTCGAGGTATACCCGCGAAGGTTGGGAACACACCGAAGTCCCGGTGCGACTTCGGCTCCGTCTGGGAGAATACCCTCTGTCCTACGTCTGCTGCACGCCTGCCGGGGAAGTTCCGCGAACTTCCACTTCGGTGTGTTCCCAACCTTCGCGGGCATAGTACCGGTCGGACGCGGTCACTGGAGCCAGGAAGACCTCGAAGCAGTCATCTTCCCACGCGGGCCCGTCGCGCTTCTCGACCGCCGCCACAAGCTGGTCCAGCCGGTCCTCGTGCATCCGCGCGGCGATGTACAGATGCGTCTGCGTGTAGCCCAGCCACACCTCCGGCGGTCGGCGCAGCCTGCCAGCACTTGTCGGTGAGGCTGCCGTCGATCTTCGGGGGGACCGCAACGGCGAACGCTTGGGCTACCGGTTCCGCGCCGCCACTGAGGCAGAGCGGGCCCAACAGCAGAAGCAGCGGAGCCGTCGTCGGGCGGCCGTGTCGTCGTCTGGTCATCTGGGTGATCTCCTTCGGGCATACGGTGCCCTCTGTCCGGCACGAGTCTCTTGCCGTTCTCCTCTCCCGAGCTGCGCCGGGGACAAGGTTGGCAGCGACGCAGCACGAAGCAGAGATGCAGCGCTCCCCGGGCGCCTGGGCCTCTTCAGCGCGATTGTACCCAGCCGCGCGCAGGAAGGCAGTGAACAGATGCAGTCCCCAATCTCCGTTGCGCTCATCGCCCTGCTGACACTCAGCACGGCCCATGCTCAGCGCCTCGCCGTCTACCAATCCGAGACCAACGCCCAGGAGTACCACGGTATCTACCAGGAGCCGCTGCGCCGGTGGCTCACGCAGCGAGGGGAGGAGTTTGAGGTCGTTGGCGACGAAGCTGCCGCCGAGGCCCCCACCCTCTCCGGGTACGCGGTTGTGCTTGCCTCCAGTACCTACCTCGTGCCCGAGGCCGCGGCGAAGGGGCTGAGGGAGTACGTTGCCAAGGGCGGCCGGTTGCTGTGGATCGACTCGCCGGCACGGTGCACCGAACCCGGCCTGTGGGCGGCGCTTGGTCTCGATCCCGGCGTGTCGTATGCGCCACTCAGCGACTGCACGTTGCGGGCAAAGGTGCCCAAGCACCCGGCGTCGATCTCGATGCTCAACGCCAGCCTGAAGAACGTCGTTGGCAACTTCGCCACCCGCCCGCGGGCCGAGGCGCTCGTCCTGTACGACCTCGAGGGCACCGTAGAGAATGGGCAACGGGCGACGTATCCGGCCGTCATCGTGGCGCGCAGCGGGGAGGGTGTTGGCATGTGCGTCAATTGGGTTGTCTGGCAGACCCGTGAATCTGAAGTGCGACAAGTGTTGGACGACGCCCTCGATTGGCTGTTGGCTGACTCCCGATTGGCGGAGCAACCAGTTGTCGCGTTCACCTCGCTGGCCAGACCGAACGTGCGCCAACCAGCACCGCTCTCGGTCGGCTGCAAAGCGTTCCGACGAGTTGGCACAGGGAAGGGCCTCGCTTCTTGCACCGTGAGCCTTCATGCGGCAGGCGGCAAGGAAGCACGCGCCACAGCAACCGCGTCGCTGCAATGGACGCACACGGACGGGGAAGTCGAGGCCGGCGCTGCGACGATGGAGTTCAACTCAGCCGAACTGCCTGATGGGTCCTACGAAGTGGCTGCCAGCTTGGAGACGGACGGTCGCCGAGCGGTCGCGGCGCCTGTGACCGTGACGCTGGACGGGCAGTTGCAGACGCGCCTCCGAGAGGAACAGGCAGCGCGGAAGGAACTCCTGACGCCGCTGTTGACGGGTACGCTGGGCGACTACGACGCTGAGCCGCGGACGCCGGAGGGGCGGGTCGACTTGCCGCGGTTGCTGGCGCAGCTCGAGACGGCCCACATGAACATGTACGACTTCCTGATCTGGCACGCGCCCACCGACTGGGAGGACTTCCGGCGCTTCCTTCCGCTGGCGAAGGCGCGCGGCCTGAAGGTCTGGGTGACGCTCTGCCCGCCCAGCGAACAGGGCGACGGCTACCCGTGGTCGGAGCCGTTCCGGCTGGACTTCTTGAAGTGGGCCGACGAGATCGGCAAGCTCTCGAAGCAGTACGACAACTTGGTGGCGCTGGTCATCGACGACTTCTGGTCGGGCGGCAATCACGGTCTGTTCACGCCCGAGTACATAGGCAAGCTGGTGAGCACGCTCCGCAGCCACAACCCGAATCTCGCCTTCCTCCCCACCGTCTACTGGGGCACCATCGGCGACCAGCAGTGGATCGAGGACTACGGGCCGCTGGTTGACGGTATCGTCTTCCCCTACGCCGAACTGGAGACCGGCGACGACCTCGCCGACCAACTGAAGACATGCCGCGAGTGGCTCGGCCCTCACAAGTTCCTGTTGATGAACGTCTACGCCAGCGGGTCGAGCGGCCCCGCGGAGAGAGGCCCGCGCACCGGCGACTACATGCGCAAGGTGCTGACCCGCTCAAGGCAAATGTGTGACGGCGTCCGAATCTACTGCCTGCCCAAAGACAAGCTGCTCGACGACTACCGGTATGCGATCACAGCGGAGCTGTACGGGAAGTGGCGCGCGGAGGGAAAGGCAGGCAAGTAGCGCTGTCCTCACCGATCAACCAACCACCAGAGACTTCCCAGAAGGAGGCTCCGAGGACGCCCCAACTTGTTCGGGTGCGGCCCGCGCTCAATCTCCGAACAAGTGCGGGCGTCCTCGGCCGCTGGGCTGGTGAGACGAAGATGCAAACTGAAGGGCCGACAATGCGTGCAAGCACCGACTGGTTCCACGAACTGAAGTGCGGCGTGTTCTGCCAACGCCTCGCGATGCCGGCGAGCAGCGCGGAGGGGGGGAATTGCATTCCATCTTCGGATGGGCTATACATGTAATGCAATCCATTTCGCGGATGGGCAGCGAACGAACGTCGCTCCGCACTGACGGCATTCTCATGCTTGACAACATGTTTGAACTCAGCCGGCGCCTTGTCCGGGTGCTGGACCGACCCTACCGGCGCTACTTCATCCGCACCGTTGCCCTGAAGGCCCGCTGTTCGATCCTCGTTGGGCAGCGGGGCGTCGGCAAGACTACCACGCTGGTCCAGCACTTAGTCGGCGGCTATCCGGACCACCCCTCCTCGCGTGAGTGCCTCTACCTTCCAGTCGACCACTTCGCTGTGGCGCAGGCGCCTCTCTACGAGATCGCGCATGACTTCGCGCAGCAGGGGGGCAAGCTCTTGTGTCTCGACGAGATCCACAAGTACCCCAGTTGGTCTCGCGACCTGAAGAGCATCCACGATACCTTTCCCGAGCTTCAGGTGGTAGCTTCGGGTAGCTCCATGCTCCGGATTCACGAAGGCACCCACGACCTGTCTCGTCGAGCGATCGTCTACCAGATGACGGGGATGTCGTTCCGGGAGTTCCTCGAGATCCGGCTGGTCCTCGAGTTGCCCGTGCTCGACTTGGGCCAGCTCGTGGCGGAACATGAGACCAGGGCAGCGGCCATTGTGGCCCAACTTGGTGAGAAGGGCGTCAAGGTGCTGAGCGCCTTCCGGGACTATCTCCGGTTCGGGTTCTACCCATACTTCTTCGAATACGAAGACCCCGGTCTGTTCCGGATGACGCTCGAGCAGAACATGCGCACAACCGTCGAGAGTGACCTACCGGCAGTGCAGCCGAATCTCAACGGCAACAGCGTCTCGAAGATCAGAAAGCTGCTGGCGGTGGTCGCGTCTTCAGTGCCTTTCACGCCTGACTTGGTCAGTCTCCGCAAGCTGCTGGACATCGCAGATGACCGGACGTTGAAGACGTACCTGCGACATCTGGAAGAGGCGGGGCTCCTCATGGCAGTCACCAAGTCGGGGCGCGGACTGGCTGCCTTGGAGAAGCCCGACAGGATCTACCTCGGCGACCCGAACCAGATCTATGCAGTGCAGCCGGAAGCGCGGGTTGACCTCGGCAATGTGCGGGAGACCTTCTTCTGCCGCATGGTCTCCCCTGCCCATACCGTCCGCAGCCCGGCCAGGGGCGACTTCTGCGTGGACGAGGGTTTCAGCTTCGAGGTCGGAGGGCGCAGCAAGGGGGGCGGTCAGATCGCGGGGCAGGAGAGCGCGTTCCTGGCATTGGACGACATCGAGACCGGCGTGGCGAAGCGAATTCCGCTGTGGCTGTTCGGGTTCCTGTATTGATTGCGGACTGGTCCGGACGTGGCGCAGTCTACCGCGCCTGCAACATGCCGTCTTCCCGCATGACCGCCTCCACCGCGTCCAGCTCCACCGGCACGAACCCGGTCAGGTTTTCGCTCCCGCCGCCGGTCACAACGACGGTGTCTTCACAGCGGAGGTACAGCTTCTCCTCCGGTACCCACATTTGCGGGTCGATGGCGAACACCATCCCGGGCTCCAGTGGGCCGGGCTTGTAGTCGCCGACGTCGTGAACGGCCATGCCGACGGAGTGGGAGAGGGGGCCCTGGAACTCCAGCATCCTGCGGGCGGCTGCCTCGTAGAGCGGCTTGGAGAACGACCACCGCTCGACCACAGCCGTCATCTCCTCGGCGGCTTCCGCATGCACCTGTGCCGCCATGGCGCCGGGGCGGATTCGCTTGAGGAGCGCCTTCTGGTACTCGACTACGAAGCCGTACAGCTCGCACTGAAGCGGGCTGTATGTGCCGTTGACCGGCCACATGCGGCCGATGTCTGAGGTGTAGTAGCCGCAGTCGGGCGCGTGGTCCATCAGGACCAGGTCGCCATCGTTCAGCACGCAGCCATTGCGGAAGTAGTGGGCGTTCCACGCATTCTCTCCGCCGGCGATGATGGCCCGATAGCCCTCGCCTTGCGCGCCGCTGCTCTCGTATTGGTAGCTGGCCAGCGCGCCGAGTTGGTACTCCCACACGCCGGGCTTCGTCGCGCGCATCGCCGCCAAGACCGCTCGGCCGCAAAGCTCTGACGCGCGCCGGATCAGGGCGACCTCGGCCGGGCTCTTGAGGACGCGCAGCGCGTCGAGGGCCGGCGAGAGGTCGCAGATCTCGGCACCGGGCACGCGCGTGCGGAGCAGGTCGAGGAAGCGGCCTTCGCGACTCGTGCTGCTGTCCCACGGGTCGGCAGCCGCCGTCCGGTTGGCGTGGCGAAGCGTGTCGCGGCACATTGCTCTGCCCTCCGCCGGACTGTGTGGCACGTACAGCGTCCGCGCGTCCTTGAGGTGGGTGAGCAGCGCGCCGACGCGGCAGACCGAGTCGACGCCGGTGGTCGCACAAACAGTCGTCTCGTCGCGGTCCGCTAACGACTCGCCCTCACTGGCCGACTGCGAGGGGTCCCGCTCGGGCAGGAACAGCGTCGTCCGGCGGTCCCTCCCGTCCAGCAGCAGATACGAGTGCGGCACTTCGACTCCGCACAAGTAGTAGAACTCGTTGGTCTGCCGGAACACCTCAAACCCGCGAACCTCGGGCCCGCCCTGCACGACGGCAGCGGCTCCGCCCAGGGCGTCGAACACGCTTGCGCGGCGAGCGGCGAACTCGGCGGGAGGGAAGTGGGTCTGGAACAGGTTCATGTTGGGGTCCAACTCCGTTCCCGCGCGCCGTCGTCAGAACGACTCCTGGACCGTTCGCGAGAGGATCTCCGCTTGCAGCTCCTTGCCGATGTCCACGAAGTAGTCGCTGTAACCAGCGACGCGGACAATGAGGTCGCGGTGCTGCTCGGGGTCTTGCTGCGCTTTGCGGAGGGTTGCCGCGTCGACCACGTTGAACTGCACGTGGTGACCGTCCATGTCGAAGTAGGACGCTACCAAGTCCGTCAGGCGATCCAGTCCGGCTCCGGCCAGTGCGCTGGGGGTGAATTTCATGTTGAGCAGCGTGCCGCCGGTGCGAGCGTGGTCAATGCAGGCGGCGGACTTGACGATGCCGGTGGGGCCGCAGCGATCGGCGCCCTGGGTGGGGGAGATGCCTTCGGAGGTCGGCTCGCCTGCCCGGCGACCGTTGGGCAGCGCGCCCACGCACTCGCCGAAGTAGCTATGCACGGTCGTCGGCAACAGGTTGACGCGGTACTTGCCGCCCTTCGTGTTGGGGCGGCCGTTCAGCACGTCGTAGTAGGCGTTGAAGATCGCCTCGGTGATCTCGTCTGCGCGAGGGTCGTCGTTGCCGTAGGTCGGGGTGTCGTTGCGCAGCCGCTGGCGGAGGTCTTCACGACCGTCGAAGTTGGCCTGGGTTGCTTCGAGCAGCTCCACCATGACCTTCGGCCAGTTGAGGTAGCCGGTGAGCGTGCAGCTTTCCTTGCCGAAGGAGCTGATGGTCACGCAGCCGCTGGGTCCCCCGGTGCGCGCGTCGAGCATCGTCTTGCCGTCGTGCAGCATCTCCTTGAGGATCACGTCGGTGTTGAAGAGTGACGGCTGGCCGATGCCCGTCCGCGCGACCTCGCAGGCGCGCTTCAAGAATTGCCGCGGGTTTTTCCGGCTGAACTGGATGCAGGCGCTGGGCTGGATGAGCCGCATCTCCTCAACCACTTCCAGGATCAAGTACGACACCTCGTTGACCGCATCGCGGCCAGCGGGCGTCAACCCGCCGAGGTTGATCAACGCGAAGTCCTGGTAAGTCCCGCTCTGCGCCTCGGTGATGTCCACCTTTGGCGGCGCCGGCTGGTTGTGGAACTTGACCCAGAAGCACTCCAGCAGCTCCTTCGCCTGCTCACGGGTGAGCGTTCCCGCCGCGACCTCGGCGGCGTAGAACGGGTGCAGGTGCTGGTCGAGCCGACCGGGGTCGTAGGAGTTCCACGTGTTCAGTTCGCTGATCACACCGAGGTGCGTGAACCAATACGCCTGCAGCGCCTCCCGGAACGTTCGCGGCGAGTTGGCCGGAACATGCGCGCAGACTTCGGCGATCTCCAGCAGCTCCCGCTCGCGCTGAGGATCGGCTTCGCCTTCGGCCAGTTCGCGCGCCAGCGCCGCGTGGCGCTCCGCGAAAACGATGATCGCATCGCACGCAATCGCCATCGCCTTCAGCTCTTCGCCTTTGGCGTAGGCCTCTGGATCGGTGAGCGGATGGAGCCCGACCAGGTGCGTCTCAACCTCCCGTCTGAAGTCCAGGAATCCGCGCCGGTAGATCTTGTCGTCAAGAATTGCGTGCGCAGGCGCCCGCTGCTCCATGAACTCCGTGAAGACGCCTGCCGCGAAGGCGGCATGCCACTCCGGCGTCATCAGGCCGAACACGTGCTCCCGAATCGTGCTGCCCGACCAGAACGGGATGATCTCCTTCTCGTAGACCCGCCGGACCTCGTCGCTCACTGCGAAGGGCGTCCGCTCGCGCTGGCTGCAAATGCGCAGGTCTTCGAGGCTGTGGCAGCAGAGCTCCGGATAGGTCGGCGTGGCTTTCGGCGCGGGCCCCCGTTCCCCGACGAGCAGCTCCCCCTCGCCGACGTAGCTCGTCCGGTGCTCCATGAGGTGCTTGAATGCCAACGCTCGGCACACCGGCACCGACGCCGCTCGCGCTGCTTTGGTCTTGTAGAACTCCGTGAGCAGTTGCGCCCTCTCGACCGAAATGTGCGGCTTTGTGTCGGTGCTCTGTTGACGGAGTTTGCGGACTCGTTCGGTCATGCTGTGTGTGCCTGTTGAGGAGTAGAACCAGTACGGAGGTGAGACGCTGCGCCGACGCCGTACCTCGCCGCAACGCGACAGAAGGAGATGGTACCCGAACCGCCGTGCGGCCGCTGCAACACAAACTTCACACCCGCTACACGCCTGCCACACATCGAACGCGCACACTCAGGGTGAGTTGGCGGGAACCCGACCTGCCGGCTCCACTCCCCGTGGAGGTACGTAGCGATGACTGGCACACAACTCCGCCGCACCGGTCCCCGGAACCCCAAGCTCAAGCGGATCGCGTGGCTGGAACCCGGCCGACTGCCCTTCGGCTGGGATGACCAGAACATCTACAAGGGAGTTCTCTTCCCCCGCGCCGGGCCGCGGATGGCCGCAGTGCTGGACTCGCTTGGGTACGACACGACGGTGATCTCTGGAGAGCTGTCGCCCCTCGACGTAGACGAGATCGCCCGCGACTTCGACGTGGCGTGTCTCTCGCTGATCAGCGCTACGGCGCCTCACGGGCTGATTCTCGGGAGGCAGTTGGCCGAGCGCGGTGTCCCCGTCGTCGCCGGCGGCTACCACTTCGCCCACTCAGACAGCAGCCCCAAGGCCCTAACCTGCACGGCCCAGGCGCTGCAGTTCGTGCCCTACGTCGTCCGCGGCGAGGGGTACCAGTCGCTCCCACTGCTGCTCAGCGCCCTGGAGCACCGGCAGCCGCTCTCTGGTATTCCGGGGATCTCCTTCCTCAGTGCGGGAGTGCCCGTCCACATTCCCCCGGCGCCGCTGCTGTCAAAGGACTTCCTGAACCAGCTCCCCTTGCCGGCGTGGAACAAAGTGCGAGATCACGACCGGATGGCGATTTTCTCGGCCCACGGCATGCAGGGCTGCCCGCGGAAGTGCTCCTGGTGCGCGGTGTGGCCCCGTGACGGCAGGCAGGACCGCAACCTGGATCCCACGCGCCTTGTGGACGAGATCGAGAACGCACTCGCCCTCAGTCACCTGCAGCACCTGTTCATGTCGGCCGACAACTTCCCGGCCTTCCGGAACTGGGCCGTCGCAGTGTGCGAGGAAATCCTGCGGCGCGGGCTGAAATTGGAATGGACCTGCCAGGCCGAAGTGCCTGCCGCCCTGCAGCCCGAACTGGTGGACCTGATGAAGCGCGCCGGCTGCGTGCGCTGGGCAGTCGGGTTTGAGAGTGTGTCGCAGGAAGCGCTGAAGTCCAGCCAGAAGCGCCAGACCGTGGGGAACATGGCGGAGGCCGTGCGCGCGCTCCACCGGGCGGGAATCGCCGTGCACGGCATGTTCATCTGCGGACTGCCGGGCGACACGGCGCAGACGATACGGGAGACCGTCAAGTGGGCGAAGCGAGTGGGCATCGACACCGCCCAGTTCCTGTGCCTGATCGATCTGCCCGGCTCGCAGGACTACGACGAGCGCAAGCTGGATCAGGCGTCATTCCGCCCCTTCGAAGAGCCGTACGACCTGCTCAACTGGTTCTTCGTCAATGGGCACTACGCCCGTTTGGGGAATGAGTCCCTGTCGCTGCAACAAGTCCAGCAGGCGGCCATTGAAAGCACGCGTTCATTCTACAGCCTCCCGCGGGTACTGCTGCCGATGGTCTGGCCCAACTGGCCGCGGTTCCGCGCGGAGCGACGACAAGGGCAGCCCTGGGGCAGGAGCCTGGGCAAGTCCTTCATGCACAACTGGATCACCTTCGCCCAACGGCTGCGAGGCTGGACGCTCACCCGCCAGTGGGAGCGTGCGCCCCTCAACCGGCTGTACCGGCAGTTGCTGCGGGAACCGGACCGCGCGGCTGAGCTGACGCGAGGTCTGCTGGACGCGCTCCCGGGCGAGTGGGGCGAGGTACTTCAGCGCGTCGCTGTCGAGCCGCTTGCAGCTCAGCAGGAAGCCGCCTGATCCGCGGTTCCCTTGCGTGCCCGCCCGAATACGTGCCCGCCCCCTCCGAGCAGGTCTGTGCGCCCTGGGGCAGACACGCAGGTCTGCCCCTACGTCGGTTGCATGCACAGCCGTGTCAGCGCTGCGCCTCGGCCGCCTGCCGCGCCCACGCGACGAGGTCTCGAACCGGCCCGAACGGCACCCGCACCGGGCACCTGCTCAACGCCTTCAGGTGCGGCACGTCTGCCGCCGTGAGCAGATTCCACACGGCACAGCCGGCAGGCACGCCGCTGTCGAACAGGTCCAGCAGCGACTCGGGCAGACCGTCCACTGCCACGGCAGCGAAGCCGCCGCCGAGGGCCGAGGCGACCAAGCTGACCATACCCGCCGAGGGTCCCTTGGCTAGCAGCACCATGGGCTGGGCCAGATCACCGCGCGTTCGGAGGTGCGTGACGGCCGCCAGCAAGTCAAGCGCTCTCTGCGTGACGAGCGGCCTCCCCCAGAGCAGGCTGTCCGTGGCAAGGAGGTGCTCCCTGCCGCGGGTCTCGCCCCAGCCGCGGAGGTCAAGCGCCACGACGTTCCACCCGGCTCCCCGCAATGCGGCCGTGGGCGCAGTGTCCAGTGCGTTCTGCGCGCCGTTCTCGTCGAGGCAAACTGCCGTGGGCGCTTCTGGGCCGGCTGGAAGCAGCAACCCCGGCAACGCGACTCCGTCGGCAGCACGCAGCAGGATCTTCTCCGGGACGCCGGGTCTGGTTCCGCCCGACACCGGTTCCGCCATCGCCGTGGGCAACGCGCCGGTCGGCCACGCAAGCACCTTCCGCAGGGCGGCGCGGTCGGCGCCCTCGGCCGGCGGCAGTTGCTCTCGCAGGGCGAGGGCGTCCTGACGCGCTAACGACCGCACGGTCGCGGCCGTCGAGGGCACGTGTCCGGCGTCGAAGCACCGCAGCGCCGGCGAATCGACCGGCTCCAGTGTGAGCGCTGGTTCCGCCGTCGGCGCGCCGTCCCCCTCGCCGTTCAGGTGCTTCCGCACGAAGCCGTAGAGCGCCTCCCGCATCGGCTGGTTGTAGTCGTGTCCGCAACTGAACTCCCGCAGTTGCACGTGCTCCTCGCAGCCGTAGGCCCGGTAGGCCGGCAGCGCCTCAGCAAGCGCCTCCTGCGCGCCCCGCACGGTGAACATCGGGTCCTGCTGGGCGGCGAGAAGCAGCAGCGGTCGGGGCGCGATGAGTGCGGCGAGGTCGCCCATGTCCGCATATCCCGCCAGCCCGGGCAGGTGGCTGCACGGGCAGTGGTCGAGGCGCGTGCCGAGGAACTCGCGGAAGCTCGTGGTGTACACCACTGGGATCGCCACCTTGAGGCGTTCGTCGAGGGCCGCCACATAGAGCGTGTTCAGCCCGCCCCCCGAGGCGCCCGTGCAGGCAATGCGGTCCGGGTCAACGTCGTCGCGGGTCAACAGGTAGTCCAGCGCGCGCATTGTGTCCCAGAGCATGTAGCTGATGTTGTTCCGCCCGGCCAGCACCGTGCGGAAGTACTCCTGGTGGCCGTTGCCCTCCACGTTGCGCTCTCCTTGACCGAACGGATCGTAAGAGAGCGCCAGAAAGCCCAACTTTGCCAGCCCGATGCATCGTGCCTGCACCTGCTCTTGAGCCTTCGCGAACTGCCAATGCCCGGGCGGGCAGAGAACGGCGGGAAAGCGCGCGGCAACGGGGGCGCGCGTCTCGCGGTCTGCCGGTAACGGCACATAGACGTTGGCGGTCACTACGAAGCCGGGCCGGCTCTCGAAGAGGAGTCGCTGGACCTTGTAGCCGTCCCGCGGCGTCTCGCCCAGGATCCGCGCGTTGAGCGGGGTCCGCGCCGGCAGCGGCTCAAGCCCGACGGTCGCTTGGAAGCGCCGTTGAAGCTCCTGCCGAGCTGGCTCCCAAGTCTCTCGGCGTTCCATGGCCTGTGCCCATCGGGCATGTCCCGCTTCCGCCTCGTTGACAGTCTGAGCGATGAGTGTATCCACCAGCCTCCGGTTCTCTGCGGCGCCGTCCGGCAGAACGCGGCGGGCCTGCTCTGCTCGCGCGGGATCATACTGCAGGTCATCGGTGAGCAGAACCGCGTCGGCAACCTCGAAGCTGTCGCCATGGTCGTGGATCACGACCTCCGCCTCGCCCGGTGTCAGCTCCACCTCGCCGGCCCGTTGCCAACTGAAGCCTTGCGCCTCGCGGCTAATGTGGGTCGGCCGGAGGTCCAGTGCGTTCACCGACACAAAGAAGCTGCGATCGCTCCCCCCTCCCTCGTACCCCCGCGCCCACACGGCGTAGCAGCCGGCCCGCGGGACGGTCACCTTGCCACGCATGGCGGTCTCCGCCACGCCCGCCGCGTTGGACGTCTTGAAGCCAGTGCCGAGGTAGCCGGGGATGTTGGTCTGGCTGCGCCAGGGGCCGGCGCAGTCCTCGACCTGCAGCAGGAGAGCGCCCGGCTCGCCGGCTCGCGCATAAGGCGCCGGAAGAATGCAGCATCCAGTGAGAGCGAGAACGCCGATCCGGGACCGCAGTCCGGTCGGCTTCACCCCGTTGTTGCGGAAGTTCATGGAAACGCCACCTCCTCGTTGCAGTTGTCGTCACCGGCAGTGTAGCCCCGCGGGCGCCCGGTGTCGAGCGACCGCCGGTGAAATCACCCGAGTGACCGGCAGTCGTGTCATACTCTACGAAGCGGCTCCGGTCGAGTGGAGCCGCAAACCCAATCACGGGAGAGAAAGACATGATCGTGACGACAAAGCGAGTCGTGCTGGTGGTAGCCGCTGCGGTGGCGATCTTCTTCGGCGGAGGGCTGGACAGGCAAGCGCAGGCGGCCGAGTACCCGAAGGTGTCGGACCTGAAGGCCTTCAGCGCCGAGGCGAACCACATGTCGTTGGCCGGGTATCTTCGCTACTTGGTCTTCCAGGAGAACGGCCAGTGGCTGTCCTACAACGAGTGCGTCCGGATCGTCAAGCAACAGGGCTGACCGCCCTCCGCGTCTACTGCAGCCGCCCCGAGAACCGGGTAGGGGCCACCGGCGATCTCGAGGGGTCCCGCGTGGTCCCTGCACGTCCTCTTGAGCCATGCACCCTCTCCTCGCCGTTCCCGTGCTTCTGCTGACGAGCCTCGCCTCCCCCCGCCGGGTCCAGGGAGCTCCCGATATGCCCTCTGCCGACCGTAACCCGGTCGGGCTCGTGGTCGATGCCCGGGGCCGAACCAACCAGGCCGTGGAGAACGCGCTTCGCCCGCGCCAATCACCGGTCTCGTCTCTGTCGGCGCAGAGCCTGTTGCTCTGGAGAATGTGACGCTCGTGCCCGCCGACCTGCCGCCGATGGCATGGTCCCCGCCTTCCGAGCGTGAAACGCCGGCATTCGTGGACTTCGAGTCTGCCGAGGCCGAAGCTGGTATCCGCTACAGCAAGTACCGGGGGCATCGGCTGGCGGACCGTCCTTTGGTGGACCGCGAGGGCGCGCGGGCGATCCGGATGGACCCAAACGCAGTGAAAGCGTTCCTGTATTGCGGGGTCGACGACAGCTACGTGTTCTACCGACGGGTCCGAAACCGGGTGGAGATCACCGTTGTGGCTGGCGCCGACGGTCAGTCTTCATCAAGCGGGTCAGCGTCAAGATTCTGCCGGCGGACGAGCGGGCTACCCCACAGCGGCTGCCTTGAGGAGCGGTCAGGCACGAACTGAGAGAGAGCCCCCCCTCACCCCAGCTCGAAGCACCTCAGCTCCTCTCCGAAGATAATCCGCCCGGAGTAGTGGCGGCTGATGTCGGCGATTGCCTTCTCCTTCAGACCAGGCGCAGTCATCCGCTGTCCGGTGTGGGTCAGAATGAGCGTCCGTGCGCCGGTCTCGCGGCCGATGGTTGCGGCGTCCAGCGTGCCCGTCTGGCCGGGGGCTTCGCCGTTGGCCTCCATGAACTCTTGGTGGTCCCAGCAGTTGACGACCACCACGTCTGACCCGCGGCCCAATTGGAGCAGCGAATCGCACAGCCCCGTGTCGCCGGCGAAGGTAACGCTCAGACCGGCCGTGTCTACTCGGTATGCGAGCGTGTGCAGCCACGGCTCGACATGGCACACGGGGGCCGCAGTCACGCGCCAAGCGGTGGTCGCGAGAACCGGACCGGGACCGATATCGGTCACGCTGACCTGCGGCACGGGGCGTGGCAGTTCGCCGCCGCGGTTCCTGTGGACGCACTGGCTGACCGGGGCGCCGACGCGCGCCTTCCAGTCCTGCACGAAGGCACCGTTCTCGCCGATGAGTCGCTCGGTGAGCTGCTCCGTGGGAGGTGGACCGAAGACCTTCAGGGCGTTCTCCCTCCCGGTGCTCTGGTCCCACCGGCACAGGAGGAAGCACGGGTAGTCCGCGTCGTGGTCGAAGTGATGGTGGGTGAAGAACAGGTGATCGATCTGTGTCGGGAAGAGCCCGACCTTGACGAGCTTGTGCGTGGCGGCCGGGCCGCAGTCGATCATGAGGTACTCGCCCTGCAACTCCAGCACATACGCGGTCCCAAACGCATTGGGGGTGGGCGTCGGCGTGCCGGTTCCGAGCAGGTACAGACTGGGCATGGTGTTCTCCGGTTGGGATGCAGATCCCGGATGTCGGATTGCAGATTGGGGGGCCGGGCGAGTCGCCTCGAGGTCTTTGGCGTCCTCAACCCGCCGGAGCCACGTGCGACGGCTCAGGGCTGAATGCAACCTTCGCCGCGTCGCGAATCTCGACGAGGCGCGCTCGCCACTCCGCAGTGTCCGCGCCGAAGTAGAGGAGCGCGCAGCTTCTTCCGCGCAGAGAGAGCGAGAGCCCGCCGGCTTCGGCGGTCCGCAGTTCCTCTGTATCGGCGAAGAAGTCGTAGAGGCGGTATGTGCCGGGCGCAGCCGCGACCCGAACAGGCACCTCCACGGCGGCATCACGGTACGCCATCCGCTGCTCAATGTCGTTGCGGTACTCGAACTTGAAGCGGTCGCACGCGTCCCGGCTTCACAGCACTGCCGCCTTGCCGGGGCCGGTGTCGAAGGTGTGGCAGTAGGCCGCTGCGGCGTCGAGCGCAGTCGGTGCGCAGCCGGCAAGGGCGAACAGGGCCCCGGTGAGCTTGCCGTCCAGCTCGCGGGTCCCCGGTTGGCCGGCGGCGTAGTTGAGGTATACCCGCGAAGGTTGGGAACACACCGAAATGGACTGCTGAGACCCATTGCTGGCCCTCCTTTCCCGTGGAACCGAGTAGTCTGTAGCATCCCACTCAGTGTAACACGTGCGGCCTAAATACAGGACACTTGAACGCAAGCAGGGTCACTTGGGCGGAAGACCTGTGCGTCGGCAGCAGGCACTCCCCCCTACTCCCCCGCGCTCTTCCGCCTCAACCCCAGTGCGTCAAACCACAGGGCCCAGCGCTGGTCGGGCACTTGGCGGGGTGCTGTCGGCGCAACCGGAACGTGTGCTTACCGGCGGTCAGGGAAACGGTCCCCAGGACGCTCAGGCCTTCGGGTGCCCCGGGGATGTCCGACAGCGCTCGGATCTTCTCGGGCAGCGCCTGTTCCGGGCCGTCGTCGAGGCGCCAGACAAAGGGCGACAGGGAGCGCGGCTCTTTCAGCCGAGCAAGGCTGTTCCCGGAGCAGCAGACCTCGTACTCGGCGGCAGTGGGGACGTCAAACGTCAGCTCAACCCAGTAGCCCTCGGCGTCCGGCGGGGTGCCCTCCGCCCAAAGGTCTACCGTTTGGCCGCCGGAGAAGCCGGGGCGGCTCAAGATGCCCCAACCGGCGCTGAACCTGCCGGCCTCCGCCTCGACGGCAAAGTCCGCCTGTGCGCCGGCATCCGGCTTGCGGTCGACAACCGACACCTTACGACAGCCGGTCACGAAGAGGCGCTTTGCGCAGGGCACGTCCGCGCGGCCCTCCTTCACGGACAGGGCGGCCGTTCGCCCGAAGTGGTTGGTGACTGAGGGCGTGACCGCCGGATCCGCTGGCTCAACAGCCAAGGTCAACGCGGTGGGGCCGCCGAACAGACGGACGGCTCCGTCCTCGGTCGCCTGGGTGTCCGACGTGATGACCGCCACCGACTCGTCGCCCTCCCCGAAGAGCTGCGTGCGGAAGCCGGCGATCCCCGGTGACTCACCGACGTACTGCTGCGTCCCGAGGCAATGCGCGGCCGAGGGTTTCCGCGTCGCAGGGCGGCGCTGGTGTGGTCGACGAACTCGGCGAACTCGGCAGCGGTTCCCGACCAGTACGCGTTGGGGATGTCGGCTTCGTTGAGGATCTCCCAGACCTGAATCTCGTCCGCGAACTTCGCAGCGAGCTTCTCCAGCATCTGGTCCCACAGGCCGTAGTCGCGCGGCTTGACACGACACCAGAGCGGGCCGGCATCGCCCACTTGGTCTGTCGCTTCCGGCCGCGACGACAGCACCTGCGGCATCTGGGCTACCTCACCCAGGATCGAGACCCCTTCCTGACGCAGGGCAGCGATCTCGCTGGCGGCACGCGCGAAGTCGGCGGTCCCCGTCGGCGGATCGCCCTCCGTCACGGTGACTTTGCCATAGGTCTGTGTCCAGAAGTTGTAGCGCGCCCACGAGGCACCAAGGAGCCGGATGTTCCGGGCGACCTCGGCCGGCGCGTCCGGGTGGGTGGCGTCCAAGACGGCGATCGGGATGTAGAAGAGGCCCCACTTCGACTGGGCACCGGGTGGCGCGGGCGGGAACACTACGGCAACCGACGTTTCGTTCGTGACGCGCTGGCCGCCGTCTCGCGCCGCGAGCGCTAGGGCATACAGCCCCCGACCGGGCAGCTCCAGCGGCAGCGGCGCCTCGCCAGTACCGTCCGGGCCAGGGGTCACCACCACGCTCCCGGTGTTCTGCCACGGCCCCTCGGCTTCTTTCACCGCATATTCCACCGACATTCGCGCCGCGGCGCCGATAACGTGCGCGCGAACGTCGACGGGTTCCCCTTCCGTGAACAGCAGCCCGGCACGGGGCGAGGTGGCCCGAACCGCGAACAGCCCGAGAGCAGGTTGGGCGAACACGCGCGACAGGGCAAAGCCGATCAGCAACAACGCCCCCAAGAGGAACCCACGAACCCGCTCCCCCACGTCTCCACCTATCCCAACGGTTGACTTCACGGGGTCTGTCCTCTCGGGACCTCGTTCCCAGGTCAGGAGACCTGTGTCACGAGGGAGTTCACGGCTTCCGGAGTTGCTTCCAGTACACCTCTGCATGACCCTCGGTCCGGTGCGGGTTCGGCTCAACCAGCCTCCCATACAGCTCCGGCCGCCGGCTGCGGATGTATGCCTGCCCACTGGCGACTTCGCGCTTGTCGGGCGTGCAGAGACCGACCACCACGTCGTCTTCCAGGGCCACCGACTCCACCAGTACTTCGCCGAACGGATCGAGGATCAGCGCACCCCCCGGCTTGATGGTGTCATGATCGACGCCGATGGGGTTGGTGTAGACAAGGTAGACGCCGTTCTCGTAGGCGCGGGCCGGCAGCCAGCGCATGAGCCAGCCGCGGCCCTTGGGGCCAGTGAACTCCTGCCGGCAGCGCACCGGATCGCGGTGGCGGGTGTGCCACACCTCCGGGTCCACCTTGCCTCGCCCCGGCATGGGCGAGGGCAGGCAGCCGGTGACGTGCGGCGCCAGGATGATCTCGGCGCCCTCCATGGCGGTGAGCCGGACGTTTTCGACCAAGTTGCAGTCGTAGCAGATCAGGATGCCGAACCGGCAGCCGAACAAGTCGAAGACGGTGAAGCCCTTGCCGGGCGACAGGCACGGGTGGATGAACGGGTGCAGCTTGCTGTGCTTGGCCACCATGCCGTCGCCGGTGACGACCACGTACGTGTTGCGCAGCTCGTCGCCTTCCCGCTCGACCAGCCCGGCGCCCAGCGCCACGCCCAGCTCGCCGGCCAGCGCGATGAGCGCGTCAGTAGAGGGCCCTTCGGGCACCGGCTCAGACAACGCTGCGACTTCGTCCCGCGTCAGTGTCTCCAGAAAGGTATAGCCGCTGACGCAGCACTCATGGAAGCAAACCAGCTCTGCCTCCTGCGCCACGGCGCGCACTGCCAAGTCGCTGATCCGGCCGAGGTTGTACTCCTTGTCGCGGTCGCGCGGCTCAAACTGAGCGGCGGCGATTCGGAGGTCGCGCATGGTCGGGGGCCTCCCGCAAGTCCTGAGGTCAGTGCTGCGCCGCGGTCAGCTCTGCAGAGCCGCCACCGGGTTGTGCCCCAACACGCGGTCCTTCACCACCAACGTGGTACTCGGCGCAGTGGTGTACTTCTGGAACAGCAGGTCATGCCCGAGGCACAGCCCCAGGACGATGTTCAACTCGGTGCCTGCCTCGGCAAGCAGCTTCGCCTGCGCCACCGGGTTACATGCAGCGCCTTCAGCGTCCGCCAGGAACTCGCAGTTCTGCAGACCGCACACCTTGCAGTCGAGGCGCGTCACCTCGAAGTGTTCCGACAGCTTCTCCGCGAGAACCGCCGCGCTATCCGCCAGCCCGACGCAGTTCGCGATACCGAGGCGCGTGTACCCGGCGTGCTGCGCGAACTCGATGATCTCCTGGACGCGGGGAACGGCTCTGTTCTTGGACTCGAGGATCAGCTTGACCAATTGCCGGTCGTCCTCGTCGTACCAGCCGAGGGTCTCTTCTTTGGACGGGGTCCTGCCTTCAGTTGCCATTCGATCGACCTCCACGGGAAATGGGCGCTCGGAGGACGCGCGCCCGGAGGATACTGGTTGAACACCGAGGGGCGTTCTTCCTTCCGGTACGGCTCATCTGAGCGCCGGTCGACGCGGCCCGGCACGATCTAAACAAACCGGTTGACACCGACCCTGCATATCGGGTATTCGTAACTACTCACCTTATCCGCCTTGCCGCTAGCGCGGCGATGGGGGCGGGGCGAGTTTCGCGAGAAGTATACTCCCCCTCCGGCCGCATGTCAATACCCGCGGCAAAATGTTTGCTGCAAGCGAGGTCTACAGATGCGGGCAGCTCAAACGCACTCACCGCCACTCCAGGAGCCGCCACCATGAACC
>Ga0210053_1000311_pt1 | contig 48934 bp, 54 predicted proteins | sample CryGeymeta201512_FD_185467 | JGI IMG/M metagenome (GOLD analysis project Ga0210053, IMG submission 185467) | Groundwater microbial communities from Crystal Geyser aquifers in Utah, USA - Crystal Geyser metaG 2015-12 (SPAdes) (version 2) | ecosystem: Environmental > Aquatic > Deep subsurface >... | reverse complement strand
TTCTTTTCGCCTTGAATCCAGTGTTTTGAAGCACTTAATTCAACCTAACTCGGTAACCGCTTTCGCTGTCTGCCGTGTCAGTGGATGCGCATTATAGGCACCACAAGATTTTGTGCAAGGCCTTTTTAAACAAAAAAGGATCGCTTGGCGATCTTTTCACCAAAAGCGATCCTTTTTCGTATTTTAAGTCATATTATGACTATTTATTGTACTTTTTTAGTGCCTTTACGAAACTGTTCAAGAAAGCTAATGACATTTTTATCATCCCAATCGACATAAGAACGCACATAAGCCACCAGCTCACCTTGTTCATTTAAGATAAATGTCGCAGGAATGGTATCCAGCGGGAAAACATCACGTAGTCGTTGTTGCGGATCAAAATACGAGTTAAATGTGGGTAAACCAAGAGATTCTAAAAATGGTTGCACAATAGCCACGGCTTCAGCATCAATCGAAATAGGTAATAGTGCAAAATGTGCAGCATCTAGAGTTTGATCTAATCGATTGAGTGCTGGAAGTTCTCTTACGCAAGGTGGGCACCAAGTAGCCCAAAGATTAATAACGACGACTTTGCCCTTATATTGGTCAAAGTTAACCGGCTCACCAACGATATCGCTAAAATCGACTAGCGCTACCGGGAATGGCTGCGGCAATATATTGATTCGCTCAAGCGTTGAATCAGTGGTTTGCTCAGCCGCAGCTTGCATGCCGGGATATGCATTAACACCACTTGCAATACCCATAAGAAAGAAGCTAGTGAAGATAAACGCAAACCACTGTTTCAAAGTTAATACTCCAATCTGTTATTTAGCCGCTTTATTACGATTTAATAACGCATCTAATTCGGCTTGCTGCTCTGCCGACAAAGTTGTCGATTCTGTTGCTTGGATCCGTTGTTTTCGCACAAAGATAAAGCCAATAAACAGTCCCAAAATAAGTAACCCGAATGGACCAAGCCATAAAAGATAGGTTTTCGAGTCTAACTTAGGATTATACAAAACAAAGTCACCGTAGCGACTAGTCATAAATTCGATGATGTCTGAGTCTGACTTGCCATTATCTACCATTTTATAGACTTCAAGACGTAAATCTTGCGCAACAGGAGAATTTGAATCGACTAAGTTTTGATTCTGGCACTGTGGACAACGCAACTGATGTGCGAGTGACAAGGCCCTTTGCTGATTATCTACTGATTTAAACTCATAGGTATCGACTGGAGTAGCCAATACGTTCAGAGAAAAAAGTAAACTAGTACAAGCCAACATCATTTTAAATATACATTTCATTACGATGCCCCATCAAGTTTTGCTTCAGCTTGTAATTGCTGGATCATCGGATACAAGGTTTGTGTCCAAACCGTTTGGTCAATGGGACCAGCATAGCGATAACGAATAATACCGTTATGATCAACAATGAAGGTTTCTGGTGCGCCATAAACCCCAAGGTCGAGGCCCAAGCGACCATCCTTATCATAGATATTAACCGTGTATGGATCGCCTTGAGTCGTTAACTCTTTGACAGCTAATGCTCGTTCGTCACGATAGTTGATACCGTATATAGGTAACAAATTACGCTTAGATAACATCATTAAATAAGGATGTTCATATTTACATGCTGGACACCAAGTCGCCCAAAAGTTCAACATCAATACTTTTGCGGGCAAATCTTTCTCAGTCAAGACTTCACTAGGTACTTCCAAACGCTCGAGCTGGAAAGCCGGGACAGGCTTTCCTTCTAATGCAGAATCGAGCACTTTAGGATTGAGAAATAATCCTTGATATAAAAACACGCCCATACCTAAAAATATAACCAAAGGTATAAACAGTACAAACTTCTTCATAATGTCTCCGAGTTAATTAAGCTGTCGCTAATTTTGCTTTTACTGCTTCTTCTGTAGCAACTTGCTTCACACGATAACGTTTATCTGATGCTGCTAAGAAGCCACCAATCATCATAAAGATCGAACCAAACCACAACCAACGTACAAACGGCTTGTAGTTAAGACGCACAGCAAACTCAGTTAAATTAATTGGGTCGCCCATAGTGACATATAAGTCACGGAACAAGCCCCAATCAATACCCGCTTCAGTCATATCCATAGTGCGCACATTGTACTGACGACGGTCAGGTTTTAATAAAGTGATAAATTCATCATCTTTATAAATCTCAATTTGACCTTGTTGCGCAGTATAGTTAGGACCGACGACATTTTTAGTTTCTAAATACTTAAATGTATAACCTGCTAGTTCTTGGCTTATTCCAGGCCCCATGCGTACGCTTTTCTCGATCGAATAATTAGAGACAATTGTTGCCCCCATTACCGATACCGCGATACCAAAGTGGGCAAAGAGCATACCGAGCTGACTACGCCCGATTCGGTTAAGACTGATGCCACCCTCTTTATTGCTCACCATATTATAAGCGGCACGGAAAGTTGATAGCATGATCCATGTTGTCGCGGCGACACCGCACATTACCCAAGCATTAAACTGACCACCAGCAACAAATGGCGCCGCTACCCCAACAACTAAAGCAATAATGGCTGGAATGAGTAACTGTCTTTTAATTTCACCGGCCTTAGATTTTTTCCAGCGAATAATTGGACCAATTCCCATAAAGCCAAATAGCACTAACACGATAGGTACAAATACCGCATTAAAATATGGAGGACCAACAGAAATCTTACCCATGCCTAGAGCGTCAATGAGTAAAGGATACAAGGTACCCAATAAAACAGTACCAGCTGAAACAGTCAGAAGCACATTACAAATTAACAACATGGTTTCTTTCGATTTAAGCTCAAATCGAGCTGGGCTACTCATTTCGCTTGCACGGAAGGCAAACAAAGTTAATGAACCACCAATGGCAATACCTAGCAACAACAAGATAAACAAACCACGGCTTGGATCTGCTGCAAAAGAATGCACTGAAGTAAGTACGCCTGAACGTACAATAAAGGTACCGAGTAAACTTAAAGAGAAAGCAAAAATAGACAGTAGTACGGTCCAGTTACGGAATGCGCCACGCTTTTCGGTCACAATTAATGAGTGCACTAAAGCGGTACCCACTAACCAAGGCATAAATGATGCGTTTTCAACTGGGTCCCAGAACCACCAACCGCCCCAACCTAATTCGTAATATGCCCACCAAGAACCTAATGAAATACCACCGGTTAAAAATATCCATGCCGCTAATGTCCAAGGACGACTCCAACGAGCCCAAGCGGAGTCAAGTCTGCCACTCATTAAAGCCGCAATAGCAAAAGCAAAACAGACCGAGAAACCAACATACCCCAAATACAACATTGGCGGATGGAAAATTAAGCCCACATCTTGCAACATTGGGTTTAAATCTCGGCCTTCTAGCGGGATAGGGAAGATCCGTTCAAATGGACTTGATGTTAGGATCATAAATAAACTGAAACCGACAACAATCATCGCCAATACTGATAACACCCTTGCAGTAAAGACTTCTTCTAATCCCTTACTAAATAAGGCTACCGATGCGGTCCATACAGACAACGCAAATACCCAGAATAATAGTGACCCTTCATGCCCGCCCCACACTGCCGCAATTTTAAAGAATATTGGAAGTTGAGAATTAGAATGATGTGCGACATAAGCCACAGAGAAATCATCGACAGCGAAACTATACCCTAACGCAATAACCGAAAGACTGATGAAAAAAAACATTCCGTATGTTAGTGGCCAGGCATAACGAACGAGATACTGGTCTTTACGGGCGGAACCATATAACGGCACGCTAGCTAGCAGTAAGGCAAAAGCCAAACCGAGAATTAGCGAGAAATGTCCAAGTTCTGGAATCATGGGTATTCCTTAGTCTAAAAAATTAGCGGATCTGAAACAGACAAATCACGGTAGCACTATTTAATGCGGTGAAACTAATATACGCACATTAGCTTAAACGAATTTTAACGCATTTTAGAACTTGCGATGGCTTCTGTCTGCCATTTTCGTACAAAATTGGGTCACTAGTCTCATTATGAGCATCTATTCAATCAAAACGAAAATTTATGACAACCTGTCTGACACAATTACCTTAACAAAGTTTCGCTATTAGTAAGACAAACAATTCAATCTGTGAACCAGTACGCAACTCTCAGGATTTGGATTCATATCTTCCTTATATTACTATTCAATTAATAATCTTTCCGTATAATCAAGATTCCAAGCACTGCGGTATAGCCGCTTTCTCTGTTAACCTAAAAGTGAATATTGAAACAATGACCACATTTTGGATATTTATTGCGCTTGTCGTACTTATTGGCCTAATCATGATTTGGGTTCCACATTTTCGTCAACAAAAGCTATTGCGAGCTGAAGAGTCTGGTGTTCGTAGACAAACTAACCTTGAACTTTTTGCCGAACGTATAACCATTCTTGAAAAGGAATTGAATGACGATCTATTAGACCAAGTCGAATTTGAGGCATTAAAAAAAGAACTAGAGATAAATCTACTTCAAGACATGAGCCAAAAAGGTGACGATTCTCTTGACGTAGAAATGAAATCAAAGAGCGCCTTATGGCCTGCTTTTATGACCCTGTGCATATTGGCCATTTCAGGTTACTTATATCAACACCTCGGTGCTTATCAAGAATTAGCGAATCCTCCCCAAGCAAGCAATCCACATCAAGGTATGGACACAGCACAAATCATGTCGCAACGCGTACAAATGATGGAAGCTAAAGTGGAAGCACAGCCAGAGGATAGTCAGGCGTGGTTTAGTCTTGGACATGCTTATATATCTGCTAACCAATATGATAAAGCCGTTGCCGCATTCGATAAAGTCATGCAATTAGTCGGTACGCAAGCTGAACTTCTTGGGCCTAAAGCTACTGCACTTTACTATAAAGCGAATCAGCAGATGACACCGGCTATTCAAGCCATCATTGAGCAATCTTTAGCATTAGATCCACAAGATCCCTCAACACTGCTTCTCGTTGGTATGGATGCGTTCTTTACTGCGAACTACCAGAAGGCTATCGATGCTTGGCAAATGATCCTAGACAGCGATCGAAATGATGTCGACAAAACAGCATTAATGAATGCCATTGAGTCAGCGAATATGCGCCTTAATGAAGCATCAGGTGCAATGTCTGGTGATGCAACACCAAAGTCAGCAGTGACGAGTAATGCAAAAACCGTCGAAATTGAAGTAACTATTGCACCGGAGTTAGCTGATAAAGTATCTGATTCAGATACAGTGTTTATTTTTGCTCGAGCAACTCAAGGCCCTAAAGTGCCGCTGGCGGCGACTAAAATTAGTGCAAGTAACTTACCGGTAACAATCACTCTAGATGACAGTACGTCAATGGGGGGGGATGTGAAACTGAGTTCAGTTCAGGAAGTTGAAATCATTGCAGTATTGTCAAAAAATGGCAGTGTTAAACCACAGTCTGGCGACTTAAAGGGCACGATAAAAACGCTCAAGGTGGGTGATAATGCAACATTAACACTCGATACCTTAGTGCAATAACAATGGCAGCATCAGTAAGGTTATAGCTTAACATTACCGATATTTACCCATAAAAAAACCGGCTATTAAAGCCGGTTTTTGGATCTAGTTGAAAATTACTTAGACATAAACTGAATTGCGTTTTTGTAATCATCATCGGTACAGTCAGTACACATGCCACCTGGTGGCATTGCGTTTAAACCAGACTTAACCGAACCCACTAAGGCATCTAAACCTTTTGCTAGGCGTGGTTCCCATGCCGCAGTATCATGAACTTTAGGCGCACCAGCCACACCCATGCTGTGACATACTTGACACGCTTTGTTATAAATAGCTTCACCTTCTTGAGCAAATACATTTGCAGACAAAGTTAATGCAGCTGCTGCAGTCATTACTAACAATTTTTTCATATTCATCGTTCCTAATTGCAAATATACCAAGCTTAGCGCTGCCCTTTGATTTAGAAGGCAGACTCATTTTTAGCAATGGCTAGATTACTACAAGTAGCAAAAAAACTCATCTTTTTGTGATAACAATCTCAGCTTAGGCTCTAAATCGAGACAATCTGTGTAGTTCAGGTAATATATTAGCAATCATTAAAAAAGTTCAAACTATATCTTCTTTTTTGGAACCATATCAAATTGCTAGCACTTAATCATGACAAAGCTAAACCGGTAAAAGTGTTTGTGTTAATATCTTTTCGAATTCATCCTCACGCATAATAAGAGGGATAAGTGACCATATCAAACCAATCACAAGTGCTATTAAGTGCCAACGAATTAACCTGTATTCGTGAAGATCGGATTTTATTCGACGAACTGAGTTTTAATATCAATGCGGGTGATATTGTCCAAATTGAGGGTCCTAATGGTGCAGGTAAAACCAGTCTATTACGAATAATTGCAGGTTTGTCACGCCCCTATGCAGGAGATGTTGAATATTGTGGTGAAAACATCAATAGATGCAGGGATGAATTTAACCATGACCTCTTGTACCTAGGGCACTTAGCAGGGGTCAAAAGTGAGCTCACTGCAGAAGAAAATCTTAACTTCAATTTAAGAATCAGTGGCTATGATGGTTTTGATACCACTGCTATTTTGGCCAAAGTCAATTTAACCGGTTTTGAAGAGGCGCTTGCGGGTCATTTATCCGCAGGGCAACATCGACGAACAGCATTGGCAAGATTACAATACAGCAATTGTAAAATATGGATCCTTGATGAGCCTTTTACTGCAATTGATAAAAAAGGTGTAGAAGAACTAGAACAACTTTTTATTCAACATGCCGAGTCGGGTGGATGTGTGATATTAACAACACATCAGGATATGAGCATTATTAGTAATGCTATGCTTCGCAAAATCACTCTCGACTATCGCTTTGTATAAGGTATTTGAATGAAACGAGGAATCAGCTACACCGCAGCATTCATGACGCTACTACAACGTGATTTAAGAATTGCAATTCGTCATCGCGGAGATATTTTTAACCCATTATTATTTTTTATCCTAGTGGTGACTCTTTTCCCTCTAGGAATTGGACCAGAATCTCAGGTGCTTACTAGAGTAGCTCCAGGAATTATATGGGTTGCGGCCTTACTAGCATCAATGCTGTCGTTGGAGCGCTTATTTAAAGCAGACTTTAACGACGGTAGCCTAGAACAAATGCTACTGAGTCCACAACCATTAGCATTGATGGTATTAGCTAAGGTACTTGCACATTGGATTCTAACCGGTGTACCACTGATTTTAGTCGCACCACTACTGGCCGTACTATTACATTTAGAGAGCAATAGTTATGGTGCCTTAATGTTGACATTAGCATTGGGCACACCAATATTGTCGCTCCTAGGGGCAATAGGTGTAGCACTTACAGTAGGGCTTCGAAAAGGTGGAGTGCTACTAAGCTTACTGATTTTGCCTTTATATATACCCGTACTCATTTTTGCCACCAGTGCAATTGATGCTGCGGGACTTAACATGGCTTACGATGGTCAACTTGCGATACTTGCAGCTATGTTGGTCGGTTCTTTAATCTTGGCACCTTTCGCAATTGGCGCCTCTTTACGAGTGAGTACAAACTAATGTGGAAATGGCTTCATTCTTACGCAGACCCTGAACGGGCATATAAATTGTCTGGCACCTTGTTGCCATGGTTTAGCATTCTTGCAATATTAATGGTCGGTACTGGCAGTATTTGGGGATTATTATTTGCCCCAACCGATTATCAACAAGGTGATAGCTACCGTATCATCTTTATCCATGTACCTGCAGCATCAATGTCTATGGCTGCTTACATGGGTATGGCAATTGCTTCATTCATAGGTTTAGTCTGGCAAATAAAATCGGCTGATTGGGCTGCAGCAGCCATTGCACCGATAGGCGCGGTGATCACCTTTATTGCATTATTTACAGGGGCTGCATGGGGTAAACCTATGTGGGGTGCTTGGTGGGTATGGGATGCGCGCCTTACATCAGAATTGGTATTATTATTTTTATACTTAGGCGTGATCTCACTGTATGCGTCATTTGAAGACAAAGTCCTCGCGGCTAGAGCGTCTGGTATCCTCGCTATTGTCGGCGTAATTAATATTCCAATTATTAAATACTCTGTCGATTGGTGGAGCAGCTTGCATCAACCGTCGACCATCAGAATAACAGAGAAGTCTACCATGTCGACGGATATGCTATACCCTCTGCTAATAAACATTGTTGGTTTTGGTATGATGATTGGTGCCATTACCCTCGTCCGTTATAGAACAGAAATTCTTGCTCGAAATGGTATGCGCCCTTGGGTGAGAGACTTAGCAACCGCAGAGGAGGCAAAATAATGCAATTTGATTCATTCAAAGATTTTTTAGATATGGGCGGTTATGCATTTTACGTTTGGTTATCCTATGGTGTAACAATTGGCTGCTTGGCAACATTGATCACCCTAAGCATTAGACAAAAGCGTAAAGTGCTAATTGAAATAGCTAAAAAGATAACGCGTGAACAACGCCTGAAAGAAACAAGAGGTAATAACCGTGAATCCAAGACGTAAAAAGAGATTAACGCTCGCCGTGACATTAATTGCAGGCGTTGCAGCCGTTACTTCATTATTGCTATACGCACTAAATTCAAATTTGAATTTATTCTATACTCCATATGAAATTACTCACGGCAAAAACGACACAGGTGTGTTGCCTGAAGTCGGACAACGAATCCGAGTAGGCGGTATGGTTACAATGGGCTCAATGAATCGAGATCCAGACAGCTTATATGTAGAGTTTGCTGTACATGATTCAGCAGGCGGAAGTGTCGTTGTGACTTATGATGACTTGTTACCTGATTTGTTTAGAGAAGGTCAAGGGATCGTCGCACAAGGTGTATTAGTAGAATCAGGAAAATTAGCGGCAACGGAAGTGCTTGCCAAGCATGATGAAAACTATATGCCACCTGAAGTAGCTGAAGCTATGGGACAAAAGCATGAAAAGCCGACCTATAGTCAAAAAGCGCTTGAAGAAAAATAACCCTTAACTGCATAAAAAAGCCTCTTCGGAGGCTTTTTTTATGCTTACACACTATGTAGATACAGAAACAATCAAATTCAAAAGTAGATCGATATGTAGTGGTAGGTAAGATTTCCATGTTTAACTCGTTTGTGCTCCGAAGCAAGAATATCTACTTTAGCGACAATGAAACTCTAGTAAACTAGGCAGTAGCTTAAAGGCTTTAAATTTCTCTAGGGTGTGGCTGTTATACTCAGCACAGCACATTAGATAGCCCTATATTGAGGCATAATCGCAAACAAAACTTGATCCACAATTAATGCCAACTTCACTAGCTGTAATAAGATGCTTCCCAAAGCCTACACAGCGACAACCAGCCTATCGCCAAGCATGACCTTCACTTCTCTATCAATCACTAACACGGTTGTGTCTTAGGTTTACAACAACATTGAGTAAAGCAATTGGTACTGATTCAACAGTCTTTGTCATTAATGGGTTTTATTGCTTGAATAGACTAGATCAAATCAAAGTCGGTTAAGACTGATAATCAATATTGAGCTTCTTAAAACCCTAAAAATGTTTCGAAAAAACCGACAGCAAGAGCAACTTAAATTAGGCAACATTATGGGTTAACTGTTTAGGAGAAAACAAAACCTAGACCACAGACAGATACCAGTAAATCAGTAATCAGTAATCAGTAATCAGTAATCAGTAATCAGTAATCAGTAATCATTTTAATGAAGCTGAACTAATAACATCGAGAGATAAATCAATAAAAAACGTAAAACAAAACGAATTTCTCACAGATATTAGGGTGAAGTTACCGCGCCATGATTATGTCATAACAGAATGGAATATGACTCTCTGATTGCTCAGGTACCCATACACCAAACAAGATATAAACTTAGTAGGTGTATGCCACTAAATCGCAGGAAGTATTGAATGCAGAAGTGTCGTAGCAAAAGACTAAAGAGATGATTTTAAAAAATGAACAACGTGAATTACTGAGAATCTTAAACTTGTAACCAAACTCTAGCAAGTATTGGAAAATAAAATCAGGCAAAAAAAAGTAAAAAAAACCGAGCCTAGGCTCGGTTTTTTCGATGAGTAACTAATTACTCAGCAGCTTCGACTTCAACAGCTTCAGCAGCTTCAGGACGACCTACTAATTCGATGTAAGCCATTGGGGCTTTATCACCGGTACGTAGACCGCACTTTAGAATACGAGTGTAACCACCAGGACGTTCCTGGAAGCGTGGACCCAATTCAGTAAATAACTTACCTACAACTTCAGCGTCGCGGGTACGAGCGAAAGCTAAACGGCGATTTGCAACGCTGTCAACTTTAGCAAGTGTTATTAGAGGTTCAACAACGCGACGCAGTTCTTTCGCTTTAGCAACAGTTGTCTTGATAATCTCATGACGAACTATTGAACAAGCCATGTTACGGAACATAGCTTGGCGATGACTGCTGTTGCGGTTTAGTTGACGACCACTCTTACGATGGCGCATGACCTAATCCTTATAACCTAAATCTGTACTAACCTGAGACTTATAGGTCGTCAGCTAAACTAGCCGGTGGCCAGTTTTCTAGACGCATACCTAACGACAGTCCGCGAGACGCTAAAACATCCTTAATTTCAGTAAGAGATTTCTTACCTAAGTTAGGGGTCTTAAGCAACTCAACTTCAGTGCGTTGTACCAGATCTCCGATGTAATGAATCGCTTCGGCTTTTAAACAGTTAGCCGAACGTACAGTTAGCTCTAAATCGTCGACAGGACGCAGCAAAATCGGATCGAACTCCGGTTTCTCTTCTACAACAGCCTGCTCAGTCACATCACGTAGTTCAACAAACGCATCTAGCTGTTCAGCTAAAATAGTTGCAGAACGACGAATGGCTTCCTCAGGATCGATAGTACCGTTTGTGGTCATATCTATCACAAGTTTGTCTAAGTCAGTACGCTGTTCAACACGAGCAGCTTCAACATTATAAGCAATGCGAGCTACAGGTGAAAAAGAAGCATCAACCAGCAAACGACCAATTGGGCGATCATCGTCTTCAGTTTGTGCACGAGCCGAAGCAGGCACATAACCACGACCACGCTCAACGCGGATACGCATGCTGATATCATTGTTACCAGTCAAGTGACAGATAACATGATCAGGATTCACGATGGTAACATCACCATCATGCGTGATATCTGCTGCTGTAACAGGGCCTGTGCCGGACTTGCTTAATGTAAGCAAAGCCTCGTCTTTACCCTCGATGGTCACTGCTAATCCTTTAAGATTAAGCAATATCTCAAGGATATCTTCTTGTACGCCTTCCTTACTGCTGTATTCATGCAATACTCCGTCAATTTCGACTTCAGTAACTGCACAGCCAGGCATAGACGACAATAGGATGCGACGCAACGCGTTACCTAAGGTATGGCCAAAACCACGTTCTAGTGGCTCTAGTGTAACTTTGGCGCGAGTTGAATTAACCTGCTCAATATCAACGAGACGCGGTTTAAGAAATTCTGTAACAGAACCCTGCATTGTGTCCTCTCTTGTTTGTTAGCTTTACTTAGAGTAAAGCTCGACGATCAGCTGTTCGTTAATATCCGCAGACAAATCGCTACGTTCTGGAACGCGCTTAAAAGCACCTTCCATTTTCGCATTGTCGACTTCTACCCATGTAGGCTTTTCGCGTTGTCCAGACACTTCTAAAGCCGCTTTAATACGAGCTTGAGTACGTGACTTTTCACGGATGCTTACAACATCATTCGCAGACACTTTGAATGACGGAATGTTAACAACACGACCGTTAACCATAACAGATTTATGGCTTACTAGCTGACGTGATTCTGCACGAGTAGAACCGAAACCCATACGATAAACGACGTTATCTAGGCGGACTTCTAAAAGTTGCAACAAGTTTTCACCAGTGTTGCCTTTTAGACGTGCAGCTTCTTTGTAGTAGTTACGGAATTGCTTTTCTAGCACACCATAAATACGACGAACTTTTTGTTTCTCGCGTAACTGAATACCATACTCAGACAAACGTGGCTTACGTGCGCCATGTTGTCCAGGTGCAGTTTCTAGCTTACACTTCGAATCGATTGCTCTCACACCGCTTTTTAGGAAAAGGTCTGTACCTTCTCTGCGGCTGAGCTTGAGCTTGGGACCCAAGTATCTTGCCATGATCTTTCTCCAACTATCCTATAAACGCAGTGTTATACACGACGTTTTTTAGGTGGACGACAGCCATTATGAGGGATAGGTGTCACATCGGTAATGTTAGTAATTTTATAACCAACAGCGTTCAGCGCACGAATGGCTGATTCACGACCTGGACCAGGACCCTTCACGAAAACTTCAAGGTTTTTAACACCGTAGTCTTGAGCAGCAATACCTGCACGCTCAGCAGCAACCTGTGCAGCGAATGGTGTTGATTTACGTGAACCACGGAAACCAGAACCACCTGAGGTAGCCCATGACAACGCATTACCTTGACGATCTGTAATGGTGACAATTGTGTTGTTGAAAGACGCATGGATATGAGCCATGCCATCTGCAACCTGTTTACGTACGCGCTTACGCGGAGAACGTGACGGAACTTTAGCCATTTTGGTTTACCTTCCCGTTACTTTCTGATTGGCTTACGTGGACCTTTACGCGTGCGCGCATTGGTCTTAGTACGTTGCCCACGAAGGGGCAGGCTACGACGATGGCGGAGACCACGATAACAACCAAGATCCATAAGACGCTTGATGTTCATTGAAATCTCACGACGCAAGTCACCTTCTACAGTGTATTTGGCGACTTCTTCGCGTAGGATATCTATTTGAGCTTCGCTCAATTCCTTGATCTTAGCATCTTCAGCAATTGAAGTAGATGCGCAGATTGCTCTAGCGCGTGTACGTCCAATACCAAAAATAGCAGTCAAAGCAATGACTGTATGCTTTTGATCAGGAATGTTAATGCCAGCGATACGGGCCACTATGCACTCCTTAAAGTTAAAGGCCATCTGCGAAAAGCCCGAAAGGATACTCGACAGACGACAGATTTGCAAACAATATTTTGGTCAGCCCATTATTGAGCTGACCAAACTTCTTTCTTAGCCTTGACGTTGTTTGTGTTTTGGTTCAACACAAATCACACGTACAACACCACTACGCTTGACGATCTTGCAATTACGGCAGATCTTCTTCACGGAAGCTCGAACTTTCATTTCATCACTCCGTAAAAGCAATCTTATTTTCCAAAGCGATCTAAGTTTGCTTTGTTAACGAGATTAGCTTTCTTCATCACAGACTCATACTGATGAGACATCATATGGGTCTGAACCTGAGCCATGAAGTCCATGATTACGACTACAATAATTAGTAGTGAAGTACCGCCAAAATAGAACTGTACTTTCCACGCAATTAACATGAACTCCGGAATTAAGCAGATAAAGGTAATGTATAACGCACCCGCTAGGGTTAAACGTGTCATTACTTTATCAATGTAACGCGAAGTCTGTTCTCCGGGACGGATCCCAGGAATGAATGCACCACTCTTTTTCAAATTATCCGCTGTTTCGCGAGGGTTAAAAACCAACGCAGTATAGAAGAAACAGAAAAAGATGATTGCTGTCGCATACAATAATGAATACAGCGGTTGTCCAGGTGACACAGCTAAAGCGAAATCGCTTAACCATGACATGGACTCATTTTGACCAAACCACTGAGCCAGTGTGCCTGGAAACAAAATAATGCTGGAAGCAAAAATTGGTGGAATCACACCTGCCATATTTATTTTTAAAGGTAAGTGGGTGCTTTGCGCTGCGAAGACCTTACGGCCTTGTTGACGCTTAGCGTAGTTAACGACGATACGACGTTGACCACGTTCCACAAACACTACTAAATAGGTTACAGCAAATACGATAACTGCGAGCAACAGTAGTACTAATACATTCATGTCACCTTGACGCGCCTGCTCGGCTGTTGAACCGATGGCCGATGGTAGACCAGCAACAATACCTGCGAAAATTAATATCGAGATACCATTACCAATACCACGTTCGGTAATTTGCTCACCTAACCACATTAGGAACATAGTTCCTGTAACTAAGCTCACAACTGCAACAAAGTAAAAACCAAATCCGGGATTGGCCACAAGACCAGGCATCAGATTTGGTAACCCTGTTGCAATACCGACAGATTGCAAAGTACCCAACACGAGTGTGCCATATCTAGTATATTGACTGATTTTCTTACGTCCTGATTCGCCTTCTTTTTTCAATTCAGCGAGTGCAGGATGCACAACAGTCAATAACTGCATAATAATCGATGCCGAAATATACGGCATGATACCTAATGCGAAGATAGAAGCACGCTCTAAAGCACCACCCGAGAACATGTTAAACATGCCAAGGATGGTATCTTTTTGCTGAGCAAAAAGCTCTGCCAATACAGCTGCGTCAATACCAGGAATTGGCACAAACGAACCGGCTCTAAAGACGATAATCGCACCAATCACGAACAGAAGACGAGTTTTCAATTCAGATAAACCGCCTTTCGCGCTTTTTAAATCAAGTCCTGGTTTTGCCATCGACGTATTATTCCTCGATCTTGCCACCGGCAGCTTCAATAGCTGCACGAGCACCTTTAGTTACCTTGAGACCTTTTACAGTCACTGGGCGGTCAATGGTACCTGAAAGAACGATTTTCGCAAACTGGATGTTGCGAGTAATAACGTTCGCATCTTTCAGTGCATTCAAATCGACAACATCACCGTTAACTTTTGCTAGTTCGAGTACACGAACTTCAGCTGTAACCAAAGCGCGACGCGAAGTAAAGCCAAACTTAGGTAAACGAATCTTAAGTGGCATTTGACCACCCTCGAAACCGACGCGAACACCGCCGCCTGAACGAGACTTCTGACCTTTATGGCCACGACCCGCTGTTTTACCTAAACCTGAACCGATACCACGGCCTACACGCTTAGGAGCAGATTTAGAACCTGCTGCTGGAGATAGAGTATTTAGACGCATTATCCTAATTCCTCCACCGAAACCATGTAGTACACCTTGTTAATCATACCGCGAACTGAAGGTGTATCTTCAACTTCAACAGTGTGATTAATGCGGCGTAGGCCTAAACCGGTTAAGGTTGCACGGTGTTTTGGTAAACGACCAATGCTGCTTTTAGTCTGTGTGACTTTTAAAGTTTTAGTAGCCATGGTGCATTACCCCCGAATTTCATCAACATTCAGGCCACGTTTTGCTGCGATTTGAGCTGGTGACTTCATGTGCACCAACGCATCGACAGTTGCGCGAACGATGTTGATCGGGTTAGTAGAACCGTATGCTTTTGACAGAACGTTATGAACGCCTGCTACTTCCAATACGGCACGCATTGCGCCTCCGGCAATAATACCGGTACCCTGTGATGCTGGTTGCATATAAACTTTAGAACCAGTATGGCGACCTTTAACTGGGTGATGCAAAGTACCTGCATTCAACTCCACGGTTACCATATTTCGACGGGCTTTTTCCATTGCTTTTTGAATAGCAGCTGGAACTTCACGCGCTTTACCATAGCCATAGCCGATCTTACCATTACCATCACCCACAACTGTTAGTGCAGTGAAGCTAAAGATACGACCGCCTTTAACTACTTTAGAAACACGATTAACTGCAATCAATTTCTCTTGCAGATCGTCTTTTTGCTGAGCTTCTAATTTAGCCATTTTTATAACCCCTTAGAACTTCAGGCCAGCTTCACGAGCGGCATCTGCTAGTGCAGCTACACGACCATGATACTTGAAACCAGAACGGTCGAACGCAACTGTTGCTACGCCCTTCTCGATCGCACGCTCAGCAACAATTTTACCTACTGCTTTAGCCGCATCAACGTTACCGGTACTCTTTAGTAGCTCTTTAACCGCTTTTTCAACGGTTGAAGCAACTGCCAACACCTGAGCTTCAGGATTAATCACCTGAGCATAAATGTGACGCGGTGTACGATGTACAACCAGACGATTCACGCCCAGCTCTTGGATCTTCTTACGTGCACGTAACGCGCGACGTAAGCGAGATGTTTTCTTATCCATATCGCGTTACCTACTTCTTCTTAGCCTCTTTACGGCGTACTACTTCGTCGTCATAACGAACACCCTTGCCTTTGTAAGGCTCTGGTGGACGGTATCCGCGAATGACAGCAGCAACCTGACCAACTTCTTGTTTATCGACGCCCGAAAGCACGATTTCAGTTTGGCTAGGACACTCTGCAGTAACGCCTGCGGGCAGTTTGTGTACTAATGGATGTGAGAAACCTAATGTTAAATCTAAGTCACTACCAGCAATCTTTGCACGGTAACCTACACCAACTAGTTTAAGTTTTTTCACAAAACCTTGAGATACACCAACAACCATATTGTTTACTAGTGCACGTGCAGTACCAGCCTGAGCCCAAGCGTTAGCAACGCCTTCGACAGGTAGGAACTTTACTTCTGCATCTTCGATAACAACATTTACCGCATTGTTGATTACTCGAGTCAGACTTCCTTTACTGCCTTTAACAGTTAAGGTCTGTTCGTTTAAAGTCACCTCTACGCCAGCAGGAACAGTGACTGGTGCTTTTGCAACACGAGACATTTCTAGCTCCTTACGCTACGTAGCAGATAACCTCGCCACCCGTGCCATTTTGGCGGGCGGCGCGATCAGTCATCAAGCCTTTAGAAGTGGACACAATTGCGATACCCAGACCGCCCATCACCTTTGGTAACTCGTCTTTACCTTTGTAAATACGAAGACCAGGGCGACTTACACGCTGGATAGTCTCAACGACTGGTTTGCCTTGAAAGTACTTTAATGTAATTTCTAATTCAGGCTTAGCTTCATCTGCTACGGCGTATTCAGTAATGAAACCTTCATCTTTAAGTAATTTCGCAATTGCTACTTTTAACTTAGCTGAAGGCATCTTAACAGATACGTGGTTAGCAGCTTGGCCGTTACGAATACGGGTTAACATATCCGCAATAGGATCTTGCATGCTCATATTAGCTTACTCCGTGACAAGTGCTTACCAGCTGGCCTTACGCAGACCAGGAACTTCACCACGCATGGTTGCTTCACGTAATTTAATACGGCTTAAGCCGAATTTACGTAGGAAACCATGTGGGCGACCAGTTTGATTACAGCGGTTGCGTTGACGCGCAGCGCTAGAATCACGTGGTAGAGCTTGTAACTTAAGTACGGCATCCCAACGATCTTCTTCAGAAGTTGCAGGGCTGCTGATTATAGCCTTAAGTGCTAAACGCTTTTCAGCATATTTAGCTACGAGCTGCGCACGTTTTGCTTCACGTGCTTTCATAGATGTTTTTGCCATTATGCTACCCTTATTTCTTGAATGGGAAGTTAAAAGCGTCTAACAAAGCACGACCTTCTTCATCATTCTTCGCAGTAGTAGTGATAACAATATCCATACCACGAATTTTATCGATTTTATCATAATCGATTTCTGGGAAGATGATCTGCTCACGCACGCCCATTGCGTAGTTACCACGACCGTCAAACGCTTTTGCGCTTAAGCCACGGAAATCACGAATACGTGGTATTGCAATGTCAACTAAACGCTCTAAAAATTCCCACATACGCTCACCGCGTAGGGTCACTTTACAGCCAATAGGGTAGCCTTCACGGATTTTAAAACCAGCAACTGATTTACGAGCAACAGTTACAATTGGTTTCTGGCCAGCGATTGCAGTCATGTCACGGAGCGCGTGCTCCATAACTTTCTTATCTGCAACAGCTTCGCCCACACCCATGTTTAGGGTGATTTTTTCAATCCGAGGGACTTGCATGACACTGCTGTAACCGAACTTTTTAGCTAGTTCAGCGACTACAGTCTCTTGATATTTATCATGCAGTTTCGCCATCGTTTACTCCAAATTACTTAACGAGTTCGCTGTTCGACTTAAAGAAACGGACTTTTTGGCCGTTTTCAAATCGGAAACCAACACGATCTGCCTTGCCTGTGGCTTGGTTAAAGATCGCAACGTTTGATGTTTGAATCGGTGCTTCTTTCTCGATAACGCCGCCAGTCACACCCAATTGAGGGTTAGGTTTCTGGTGCTTTTTAACAAGATTGAGGCCTTCAACAATTAACTTACCAGTAGGTAGAACTTGAGAAACCTTACCGCGGCTACCCTTGTCTTTACCTGCTAATATAATTACTTCGTCTTCACGACGGATTTTAGCTGCCATTTGAAGCTCCTTACAGTACTTCTGGTGCCAGCGAGACAATTTTCATGAATTTATCATTACGCAATTCACGTGTCACTGGGCCAAAGATACGAGTACCAATCGGTGCAAGGTTTGCGTTAAGCAATACCGCTGCATTCCGATCGAAGCGAATGACAGAACCGTCTGGACGACGTACGCCTTTCTTAGTACGGACTACCACCGCGTTATATACATCACCTTTCTTCGCTTTAGCGCGAGGAATCGCTTCTTTAACAGAAACTTTGATAATGTCGCCGATACCGGCATAACGACGATGAGAGCCACCCAAGACCTTAATACACTGAACTCTGCGTGCGCCGCTGTTACATGCGACGTCTAGAGTCGATTGCATTTGGATCATTTCAAGTGCTCCGCTATCGTTACTACACAATCCCACTATGGGAGTATATTTTGAACCAAAATCAAGCAATAATTTACTCAAAATTGGCGCGCAAGTATAACACACATTTTTGGAATGCATAGCAAAAAATACAAACGGCCCCAAATGCTGGAGCCGTTTACGTTAACCTAATAAAAATTAGGCTTTTGTTACTACTTCAGCTAGTGTCCAAGACTTAGTCTTAGATAGAGGGCGGCACTGGCTAATAGCCACGAAATCGCCTTCATTACACTGATTAGTTTCGTCATGTGCATGGATCTTAGTAGTACGCTTAATGTACTTCCCATAAATAGGATGTTTCACTTGGCGCTCAATAGCAACAGTAATAGACTTGTCCATTTTGTTGCTAATTACTTTACCTTGCAAAGTACGGATTTTATCAGACATTACGCACCTGCCTTAGAAGTAATAATGGTCTTAACACGTGCAATGTTACGACGCACTAGTTTCAACTGATTCGTTTGAGTCAACTGACCAGTAGCGTGTTGCATACGCAGGTTAAACTGCTCACGCAGCAGACCAAGTAATTCAGCGTTAAGTTCTTCAACGCTCTTTTCTCTTAGTTCGCTCGCTTTCATTACATCACCGTCTTAGTTACGAAGGTAGTCTTCAGAGGAAGTTTAGCAGAAGCTAAAGCGAAGGCTTCACGAGCCAACGATTCAGGAACACCACCCATCTCATAAAGAACCTTACCAGGTTGAATCTGACATACCCAGTATTCAACGTTACCTTTACCTTTACCCATACGCACTTCAAGAGGCTTAGAGGTAATTGGCTTGTCAGGGAAAACTCGAATCCAAATTTGTCCTTGACGTTTAACATGACGTGTCATGGCACGACGTGCAGATTCAATTTGACGTGCAGTTAAACGGCCACGGCCGACTGCTTTCAAACCGAAAGTACCAAAGCTAACTTCAGTACCGTTCGCTAGACCGCGGTTGCGGCCCTTGAACATCTTGCGAAACTTCATACGTTTAGGTTGCAGCATAAAAGTTTCTCCTATTTACCACGAGGCTTACGCTTAGGTTGCTGCTTCGGCTCTTCAATAGCTGGAATTAAACCATCTAGAACTTCGCCTTTGAAGATCCAAACTTTAATACCAATCACACCATACTGCGTGTGACTTTCTGCGGTTGAATAGTCGATATCAGCACGCAAAGTATGCAAAGGTACACGACCTTCACGATACCATTCTGCACGCGCGATTTCTGCGCCGCCTAAACGGCCGCTCACTTGAACTTTGATACCTTGAGCACCAATGCGCATTGCGTTTTGAACTGCGCGCTTCATAGCACGACGGAACATAACACGACGCTCTAACTGCTGAGCAATAGAGTCAGCAACGAGCTTAGCGTCTAATTCAGGCTTACGGATCTCAGCGATGTTGATTTGAGCAGTAGTGCCAGTGATTTTAGACACATGTGCACGTAATACTTCAACGTCTTCACCTTTCTTACCAATCACAATACCTGGACGGGCAGTGTGAATGGTAACGCGGATGCTTTTCGCTGGGCGTTCAATGACAATCTTAGATACTGATGCGGCTTTTAACTTTTCAGTTAAATATTGACGCACTTCCCAGTCGCTGTTCAGATTATTTGCATAGTCTGACTTATCTGCGTACCAGGTAGAGATCCAAGGCTTAGTGATACCCAGACGGATACCATTAGGATGTACTTTCTGTCCCATTGCTCTCTTCTCCTAGCGATCTGCTACAACCACAGTAATGTGGCTGGTACGCTTCATGATACGATCAGCGCGGCCTTTAGCACGTGGCATGATACGCTTCATTGTTGGGCCTTCATCTACGAAGACGGCTCCAACTTTAAGCTCATCAATGTCAGCACCTTCGTTGTGTTCGGCGTTTGCGATAGCTGAGTCAAGTACTTTTTTTACTAGTACGGCGGCTTTCTTGGGGCTGAATGTCAAAATCTCGAGCGCCTTAGAAACAGGCAATCCGCGAATTTGATCAGCAACTAGACGGGCCTTCTGCGCAGACGTACGAGCAAAACGATGTTTAGCTAAAACTTCCATCTTATTCCTCCCGTATTAACGCTTCTTCGCTTTCTTATCTGCAGCATGGCCGCGATAAGTGCGAGTTGGTGAAAATTCACCAAGCTTGTGGCCGATCATTTCGTCAGTTACGAACACAGGTACGTGCTGACGACCATTATGGACAGCGATGGTCAACCCAATCATATTAGGGATGATCATTGAGCGACGAGACCAAGTCTTAATTGGCTTTTTGTCTCCCGCTTCCATCGCTTTCTCTACCTTCTTCAGCAAGTGCAGGTCAATGAAGGGACCTTTCTTGAGAGAACGTGGCATGGCGAATCCTCTTACTATTTATTACGACGACGTACGATGTACTTATCAGTGCGCTTGTTGCTACGAGTTTTATAACCCTTAGTCGGCACACCCCATGGACTCACTGGATGACGTCCACCAGAAGTACGGCCTTCACCACCACCATGTGGATGGTCTACTGGGTTCATTGCAACACCGCGAACTGTAGGGCGTATGCCTCTCCAGCGCTTAGCACCTGCTTTACCTAACTGGCGTAGCATGTGTTCGGCATTACCAACTTCACCAAATGTCGCGCGGCAATCTACTGGAACTTTACGCATTTCGCCAGAGCGAAGACGTAGAGTTGCATAAGCACCATCACGAGCAACAACTTGTACATAAGCACCAGCTGAACGTGCGATTTGAGCGCCTTTACCAGGCTTCATTTCGACAGCGTGTACAACACTACCTACTGGAATGTTGCGTAACGGTCTAGCGTTACCAGTCTTGATTTCTGCATCCAAGCCAGATTGGATTGGGTCGCCAGCTTTCATGCCTTTTGCAGCAAGAATATAACGACGCTCACCATCTGCATACAGTACTAACGCAATGTGCGCTGTACGGTTTGGATCGTATTCAAGACGTTCAACTTTCGCAGGGATACCATCTTTGTTGCGTTTAAAGTCAACAATACGATAGTGCTGCTTATGTCCACCACCTACGTGGCGTACAGTGATACGGCCAGTATTATTACGGCCACCACTTTTAGATTTTTTCGCCAACAGGCCAGCAAAAGGTTTACCCTTATGCAGGTCCGTATTCACCACTTTAACTACGTGGCGACGACCTGGAGAGGTTGGCTTACACTTAATAACTGCCATGATAATTCTCCTTTGCTTATTCAGCGCCGCCGACGAAATCGATTTCAGCACCAGCAGCTAAAGTAACATAAGCTTTTTTCCAATCGATACGACGACCTACACGGCCACCGGTACGCTTGGTTTTGCCTTTATTAACTAAAGTGCGAACAGAATCAACTTCAACTTCAAATAGCTTCGCTACTGCAGCTTTAATCTCTGCTTTAGTTGCATCGATGGCTACGCGGAAAACTACAGTGTTGTTTTTCTCAGCAAGCACAGTACTCTTTTCAGAGATATGTGGACCAAGAATAACTTTTAGCAAACGTTCTTCGCGGATCATGCTAGCATCTCCTCGATTTGCTTCACTGCATCAGCAGTAACAAGAACAGTGTTGAATGCGATTAGACTAACTGGGTCAAGACCCGCTACGTCACGCACGTCAACTTTGTATAAGTTGCGAGCTGCTAAGAATAAATTCTCATCAACTTCTGCAGTAACAATTAGAACGTCTTCTAAGTTCATTGCTTTCAGTTTAGCTTTCAGCTCTTTAGTTTTAGGAGCTTCAACACCAAACGATTCAACAACAACTAAACGCTCTTGACGTACCAATTCAGAGAAAATGCTCTTTAGAGCACCACGGTACATCTTCTTGTTAACTTTTTGGCTGTGATCTTGTGTTTTAGCAGCGAATGTTACGCCACCGCCACGCCAGATTGGGCCTTTAACACTACCGGCACGAGCGCGGCCTGTGCCTTTCTGGCGCCAAGGCTTTTTGCCTGAGCCAGTTACTTCCGCACGAGTCTTTTGAGCACGAGTGCCCTGACGCGCGTTTGCAGCATATGCTACAACTACCTGATGAACCAATGCCTCGTTAAAGTCACGGCCGAAGGTAGTTTCGGAAACTTCAAGAGCGCTCTGGGCGTCTTTCAATACCAATTCCATTACTATCTCCTCAGACCTTAAGCTTTAACTGCTGGCTTGATAATCAAGTCACCATTGGTAGCGCCTGGAACTGCGCCGCGTACTAACAACAAGTTACGCTCTGCATCAACACGTACTACGTGTAGATTTTGAGTTGTTACTTGCTCAGCACCCATATGGCCTGACATTTTCTTGCCTTTGAATACACGACCAGGCGTTTGGTTCTGACCGATAGAACCATTCGAACGGTGTGCCAAAGAGTTACCATGTGTCATATCTTGAGTACGGAAATTCCAACGCTTAACACCGCCTTGGAAGCCTTTACCTTTAGATTGACCAGTAACGTCTACTTTCACTGTCTCAGCGAAAATATCAACATTAATTTCAGCACCAACTTCAATGCCTTCGCCTTCACCATCTGCTAAACGCATTTCCCACAAACCACGACCGGCTTCTACGCCGCCCTTGGCAAAGTGACCTGCTTCTGCTTTAGTGATGCGATTGGCTTTTTTGGTACCAGTAGTCACTTGAAGTGCACGGTAACCGTCAGTTTCTAAAGTTTTCACTTGAGTAACACGGTTGCCTGCAATCTCGATTACTGTTACAGGGATTGACGTACCATCTTCAGTGAAGATGCGAGTCATACCCACTTTACGACCAATAAGACCGATAGCCATCTCTCAAACCTCTTCTAAGGATCTCAATTAACCTAAGCTAATCTGAACGTCGACACCAGCCGCAAGATCTAAACGCATTAACGCGTCTACAGTCTTTTCTGTTGGCTCTACGATGTCAACTAAACGCTTGTGGGTACGAATTTCGTACTGATCACGAGCATCTTTATTAACGTGCGGAGAGATCAAAACGGTATAACGCTCTTTGCGAGTAGGTAGTGGAATTGGACCACGAACCTGCGCGCCTGTACGCTTAGCAGTTTCAACGATTTCCGCTGTAGACTGATCAATTAAACGATGATCAAAGCCTTTCAAGCGGATACGGATTCTTTGGTTCTGCATTGACCAGAGCTCCTAAAATGGACATATAAAAAATCACCCTCTAGCTTCTTCCTAATGGAAAAGCAGAGCGAGATGATTTAACCGTTCGACTCCCAATCGGAGTCGCTGTGAAAATGAGTAACCTATTTGGTTAAACATTATAATTTACGCTACACTTGTCAGCGAGTGGGCAATTATACAGATCTTCTTTCTAAGATCAAGCCCATTGTGTAAATAGTCTTCAAAAGTCTTTTTACAATCAACTGCGGCGCATTTTACACATTCTATGAACGAATGCCAGCATTGATTATTAAATTTTAAAAATAAAAAAGGAAGCCTAAGCTTCCTTTTATAGTGTTCACTAAAGTCGCTATTACGCGATGATTTTAGCTACAACACCTGCACCAACTGTACGGCCACCTTCACGGATAGCGAAACGTAAACCGTCGTCCATCGCGATTGGGTAAATCAGGGTAACTACCATCTTGATGTTATCACCAGGCATAACCATTTCTACGCCTTCTGGTAACTCAATTGTGCCTGTTACGTCTGTTGTACGGAAGAAGAACTGTGGACGGTAACCTTTGAAGAATGGAGTATGACGTCCGCCTTCTTCTTTTGATAACACGTACACTTCTGATTCGAATGTAGTATGCGGGTTAATTGAACCTGGCTTAGCTAGTACTTGGCCACGTTCTACGTCATCACGCTTAGTACCACGTAATAACACACCACAGTTTTCGCCAGCACGACCTTCGTCAAGTAACTTGCGGAACATTTCTACACCAGTACAGGTTGTTTTAGTTGTTGGACGAACACCAACAATTTCAACTTCGTCTGATACGCGAACGATACCACGTTCAACACGACCTGTTACCACTGTACCACGACCTGAAATCGAGAATACGTCTTCGATTGGTAGTAGGAATGGCTTGTCGATGTCACGAGCTGGGTCTGGAATATAAGTGTCTAAAGCTTCTGCAAGCTCAAGGATCTTAGCTTCCCACTCTGGCTGGCCTTCTAGTGCCTTAAGAGCTGAACCTTGAATTACTGGTAAATCATCACCTGGGAAGTCGTATTCTGAAAGAAGCTCACGCACTTCCATTTCAACTAATTCTAGTAATTCCTCGTCATCTACCATGTCACACTTGTTCATGAATACGATGATGAAAGGTACGCCAACCTGACGTGAAAGCAGGATGTGCTCACGTGTTTGTGGCATTGGGCCGTCTGTCGCAGCAACTACTAAGATTGCGCCGTCCATCTGTGCAGCACCGGTAATCATGTTTTTAACATAATCCGCGTGACCTGGACAGTCTACGTGTGCGTAGTGACGAATTGGTGTGTCATATTCGATGTGAGAAGTATTAATCGTAATACCGCGCTCACGCTCTTCTGGAGCGTTATCGATTTGAGCGAAGTTTTTAACTTCACCACCATAAGTTTTAGACAAAACGGCAGAGATTGCTGCTGTTAAAGTTGTTTTACCATGGTCAACGTGACCGATGGTGCCCACGTTTACGTGAGGCTTAATACGTTCAAATTTAGCTTTTGCCACGATATATTCCTTTCTTTTCAGAAGTGCTCGATTAATTCGAGCAATATAACATTGATGCCGTAACCAATATTAGTTACGAGATTCTATAATCGCTTTTGCAATGTTTTGCGGTGCATCTGCGTACTTCAAGAACTCCATAGAGTATGAAGCACGACCCTGAGATGCAGAGCGCAAATCAGTTGCATAACCAAACATTTCAGATAGAGGCACTACTGCGTGGACAAGTTTAACACCTGCGATGCCATCGTCCATACCTTCGATTATGCCACGACGGCGGTTTAAATCACCCACTACGTCGCCCATATAATTTTCAGGTGTAGTCACTTCTACTTTCATACAAGGTTCGAGCAACACCGGAGACGCTTCAAGCGCCCCCTGTTTAAAGCCCATAGAACCTGCAATTTTGAATGCCATTTCGTTCGAGTCCACATCATGATATGAACCATCAAATAAACTGACTTTCACGTCAAGTACAGGATAGCCGGCTAAAACGCCGTTTTTCATCTGTTCTTGAATACCTTTATCAACGGCAGGAATGAATTCACGAGGAACTACACCGCCTACTATTTCGTTAACAAATTCATAGCCAGAACCCTCTTCGAGAGGTTCAATTCTTAACCAAACATGACCAAATTGACCACGTCCGCCAGATTGACGTATGAACTTACCTTCCACTTCAACTTTAGAACGAATTGTTTCACGGTAGGCTACCTGTGGTTTACCTACGTTACACTCTACACCAAACTCGCGACGCATACGGTCAACGATAATGTCTAAGTGTAATTCGCCCATACCAGATATCAGTGTTTGTGCCGATTCGTCATCAGTCTCAACTTTGAATGATGGATCTTCCGCTGCTAATTTTTGCAGCGCAATCCCCATTTTATCTTGGTCGGCTTTTGAACGAGGCTCAACGGCAATGGTAATTACAGGTTCAGGGAACTCCATGCGCTCAAGAATCACTCTGTGATCATTATCGCAGAGAGTATCACCGGTTGTTACATCTTTAAGACCGATAGCAGCCGCTATATCACCAGCACGTACTTCTTTCAGTTCTGTTCGGTCGTTTGCGTGCATTTGCACAATACGCCCTACTCGCTCACGTTTCTGCTTAACAGAATTATAAACACCAGAACCTGATTCAAGCACACCTGAATACACGCGGATAAAGGTCAGTGTACCAACAAATGGATCAGTCGCAATTTTAAATGCTAAGGCCGCAAAAGGGGCATTATCATCGGGTGGGCGTTTAACTTCGTTTTCGCTGTCATCAATACCGGTAATTGCAGGTACATCATTAGGCGCTGGTAAGAAGTCAACTACCGCATCGAGAACCGCTTGCACACCTTTGTTCTTAAATGCAGAACCACAAGTTGCTAATACGATCTCATTGTTAATTGTGCGCTGACGCAACGCTGTTTTGATCTCGACTTCTGATAACTCACCTTCTTCAAGGTACTTGTTCATCAGTTCATCAGAGGCTTCAGCTGCTGCTTCCACGAGATACTCATGCATCTCTGCCGCTTTTGCTGCTAGATTTGCAGGAATGTCTTCATAAGTGAATGTCATCCCCTGATCTATTTCAGACCAGTTAATGGCTTTCATCTTAATTAAATCAATAACACCCTTGAAGTTCTCTTCTGCACCAATATTTAAATGAATTGGTACACAAGTCGCACCAAGGCGATTACGAATTTGATTTATTACACGGTCGAAATCTGCACCTGCACGGTCCATCTTATTAACAAATACCAGACGCGGAACGTGGTATTTATCAGCTTGACGCCATACGGTTTCAGATTGTGGTTCAACGCCTGACGAGCCGCAGAATACTACTACAGCGCCATCGAGAACACGTAATGAACGCTCGACTTCAATAGTGAAGTCTACGTGACCTGGGGTATCGATGATATTAATACGGTGTTCAGTGAACTGAGCTTCCATACCGCGCCAAAAAGTTGTTACTGCAGCAGAGGTGATAGTAATACCACGCTCTTGCTCTTGTACCATCCAATCTGTCGTGGCGGCGCCGTCATGCACCTCGCCGATTTTATGAGACATACCGGTATAGAACAGAACACGTTCTGTTGTGGTAGTTTTACCTGCATCCACATGAGCAACAATACCGATATTTCGATAACGCTCAATTGGGGTTATACGAGCCACTATTTATACCCTCTCAGCTAAAACTTTTGGTTTTAGCAATATCAACAATATGGAGCGGACCGAAGTCCGCTCCATCATATTACCAACGGTAATGAGCAAAGGCTTTGTTAGCTTCAGCCATGCGATGCACGTCTTCACGCTTCTTAACCGCAGTACCTTTGTTTTCAGACGCATCTAGCATTTCACCTGCTAGACGTAAAGCCATAGATTTTTCACCACGTTTGCGAGCAGCTTCAACTAACCAGCGCATCGCTAGTGCGTTACGACGCACTGGACGAACTTCACATGGTACTTGATAAGTAGAACCACCAACGCGACGAGATTTAACTTCGACTGATGGGCGAACGTTATCAAGAGCTGCTTCAAGGATACTTAAATGATTTTCGCTTTTCTTTTCAGCGACAACATCTAGTGCCTTGTAAATGATTTTTTCTGCAGTCGACTTTTTGCCGTCCTGCATGATGACGTTGATGAACTTAGCCAACAACTCACTGTGAAACTTTGGATCTGGTAGGATTTTACGTTGTCCTACAACGCGACGTCTTGGCATATTAATTCTCCGTATGCTTCAGGTATTTCCAAAACTGGAATGTCAAATAAATACTAGCTTGGCCTTACTTAAACGGGATACGTTAAGACTTAGGACGCTTAGCACCGTACTTAGAACGGCCTTGGCGACGTGAAGTCACGCCAGCACAGTCTAATGCGCCACGAACAGTGTGGTAACGCACACCTGGTAAGTCTTTAACACGACCACCACGGATTAGGATTACACTGTGCTCTTGCAAGTTATGGCCTTCACCACCGATATACGAAGTTACTTCGAAACCGTTAGTTAAGCGCACACGAGCTACTTTACGTAGTGCAGAGTTAGGTTTTTTAGGTGTTGTAGTGTACACACGAGTACAAACACCACGTTTTTGTGGGCACGCGTTCAACGCAGGCACATTAGTCTTTTCGACTTTTGGCGCGCGTGGCTTACGTACCAACTGGTTAACAGTTGCCATGTATAGCTCCGACAGTTGATTCAAGCTCAACAATTAGGTGTGAAAAATCTATATCCCACAATGGTGGGACGCGGAATTTTAGAAAGGTAATGGCAATCTGTCAAGAAATAGCCAACTTTTCATGCAAATTCCAATAAAAAAGGCGCCAATGGCGCCTTTTTTTAACAAAAAACTAACTTAATCTTGGCCACCGGCCAAGTTTAGTAGATCTGCTAGGTTCTGTTCAGCTTCGCTTGCAGTAACAGTTGTAGCTGCTACTTTGCCACGAGAACTTAACACTTTAGCGCGTTCTTCGTTACGGGTCTTGTGATAAGCATAACCAGTACCAGCTGGGATCAAACGACCAACGATTACGTTTTCTTTCAGACCACGTAATGGATCGCTCTTACCGCCAACGGCCGCTTCAGTTAACACACGAGTGGTTTCCTGGAACGATGCTGCAGAGATGAATGATTCAGTAGCCAAAGACGCTTTGGTAATACCGAGTAATTCACGTTCAAACGTTGCAGGTGTTTTACCTTGAGCGATTAACTCACGGTTAGCAATCTTCACGCGTGAAACTTCTGCTTGCTCACCTTCTAAGAATTCAGTGTCGCCTGTTGAAGTGATCAAACACTTACGTAACATTTGACGAATGATAACTTCGATGTGCTTATCGTTGATCTTAACGCCCTGTAGACGGTAAACATCTTGTACTTCGTTCACAATGTAGTTTGCTACGTTGTGGATACCACGAAGACGAAGAATGTCGTGTGCCGCTTCTGGGCCGTCTGCTATAACTTCACCACGTTCGACTTTTTCACCTTCGAACACGTTTAAGTTACGCCACTTAGGGATCATCTCTTCATAGTGATCACTACCATCGGCTGGCGTAATCACTAGACGACGCTTACCTTTAGTTTCCTTACCGAACGAGATAGTACCTGAGATTTCTGCAAGAATTGCAGGCTCTTTCGGCTTACGCGCTTCGAATAAGTCAGCAACACGTGGTAGACCACCGGTGATGTCACGAGTTTTAAACGATTCTTGTGGAATACGTGCTAATGGATCACCAACGTTGATTTTCGCGTTATCGTCTTTCGACACAATCGCGTTACCCGGTAAGAAGTATTGAGCTGGTACTTCAGTACCAGGGATCATTAAGTCGTTACCATTGGCATCAACTAAGCGAATAGCTGGACGCAATTCTTTACCGGCTGAAGTACGCGCACCAACATCGAGCACCACAACAGAAGATAAACCCGTTAACTCGTCAGTTTGGCGAGTCATAGTTACGCCATCGATCATGTCAACGAACTTCACGCTACCGGCAACTTCAGAAATAATTGGGTGAGTATGTGGATCCCAGTTTGCGATGATTTCGCCAGCTGCAACTTCACTTTCTTCCAATTTCTCTAATACGGTACCGTAAGGTACTTTATAGCGCTCTTTCTCACGACCTAGCTCATCGATGATAGCTATCTCAGAAGAACGAGAAACAATTACAAGCTTACCGTCGATATTTGAAACATGCTTAGCATTGTGTAACTTCAGAGAACCCGCGTTCTTAACTTGAACGTTGTTTTCTGCAGAAGCTCGAGATGCCGCACCACCAATGTGGAACGTACGCATGGTTAGCTGTGTACCAGGTTCACCAATAGACTGCGCCGCAACAACACCAATCGCTTCACCGTGGTTAATAATATGACCACGAGCCAAGTCACGACCGTAACATGCCGCACACACACCAAAGTCTGTGTCACAGGTAATAACAGAACGTACAATGACTTCGTCGATACTGTGTTCTTCTAACGTATTACACCATGCTTCATCAAGAAGTGTGTTGCGTGGAGCAAGCACTTCATCTGTACCTGGCTTCATTACGTCAAGCGCAACCACACGACCTAGAACACGTTCACGTAATGGCTCAACAACATCACCACCTTCAATAAGCGGTTTCATTGTTAGACCATGCTCAACACCACAGTCATCTTCAATAACAACTAAGTCTTGTGCAACGTCTACTAAACGACGAGTCAAGTAACCCGAGTTAGCTGTCTTCAATGCTGTATCGGCAAGACCTTTACGCGCACCGTGAGTAGAAATAAAGTACTGAAGTACGTTTAGACCTTCACGGAAGTTAGCCGTAATTGGCGTTTCGATGATTGAGCCATCTGGCTTAGCCATCAAACCACGCATACCTGCTAGCTGACGGATCTGTGCAGCACTACCACGAGCACCTGAGTCAGCCATCATATAGATGCTGTTAAACGAAGCTTGTTGCTCAGGTACACCATCACGGTTAATCACTGTCTCAGTAGACAAGTTTTCCATCATGGCTTTAGAGACTTTTTCGTTCGCGCTTGCCCAGATATCGATTACTTTGTTGTAACGCTCACCAGCTGTTACAAGACCTGACTGGAACTGCTCTTGAATTTCAAGCACTTCAGCTTCAGCGTCTGCAACTAAGGTGTATTTCTCGTCAGGAATAACCATGTCATCGATACCCACAGAGGCACCAGAAATGGTTGCAAAACGGAAACCGGTATACATCAATTGGTCAGCAAAGATAACAGTATCTTTAAGACCTAGTTGACGATAACAAGTGTTCAACAGCTTAGAAATCTGTTTCTTACCCATGTTTTGGTTAACCAAATCATACGATAAGCCTTCAGGCAAAATTAATGATAAAAGAGCACGACCAACAGTCGTATCAATGATACGAGTTGCTTTCGTTCTTTCGCCATCTTCTGCGATGTTGGTTTCGGTAATACGCACTTTAACGCGAGCATGTAGTTCAGCAACACCAGTAGCGTAGGCTTTTTCTACTTCTGACACATCAGCGAATGCCATACCTTCACCGCGACCGTTAATACATTCACGGCTGGTGTAGTACAAACCTAATACAACGTCCTGAGACGGCGTAATTACTGGCTCACCGTTAGCAGGTGACAAAATGTTGTTGGTTGACATCATTAGCGCACGAGCTTCTAACTGAGCTTCAAGCGTTAATGGTACGTGAACCGCCATTTGGTCACCGTCGAAGTCGGCGTTGTATGCCGCACAAACTAACGGATGCAATTGAATTGCTTTACCTTCAATCAGTACAGGTTCAAATGCTTGAATACCTAGTCTGTGAAGTGTTGGTGCACGGTTAAGCATTACTGGATGTTCACGAATCACTTCGTCTAGCACATCCCATACTTCAGCCTGTTCGCGTTCAACCATTTTCTTAGCAGCTTTAATAGTCGTCGCTAAACCACGCGCTTCTAACTTGCCGTAAATAAATGGTTTGAATAGCTCAAGCGCCATCTTCTTAGGAAGACCACACTGATGCAGACGTAAAGTAGGACCTACGGTAATTACCGAACGGCCTGAATAGTCAACACGCTTACCAAGTAAGTTCTGACGGAAACGACCTTGCTTACCCTTGATCATATCAGCAAGAGATTTAAGCGGACGCTTGTTAGAACCGGTAATAGCACGACCGCGACGACCGTTATCTAATAGCGCATCAACTGACTCTTGTAACATACGTTTTTCGTTACGTACAATAATGTCAGGCGCAGCTAAATCTAACAGACGCTTTAAGCGGTTGTTACGGTTAATCACACGACGGTAAAGGTCGTTAAGATCTGATGTCGCGAAACGACCACCATCTAACGGCACTAATGGACGTAGATCAGGTGGAAGAACCGGTAATACTTTTAAGATCATCCACTCTGGCTTGTTGCCAGAAGTGAAGAATGCTTCCATCAATTTAAGGCGTTTAGTCACCTTTTTACGACGGGTTTCAGAGTTAATTGAAGGCAACTCTTCACGCATTTGCTCGATCTGTTCAGCTAAATTGATAGCACGTAACAATTCAAGAACTGCTTCAGCACCCATTTTAGCTTCAAACTCGTCACCGTATTCTTCTAACGCATCAAGATACGTTTCTTCGGTCAGCATTTGGCCGCGCTCAAGCGTGGTCATACCAGGCTCGATAACAACAAATGATTCGAAATACAGTACGCGTTCAATATCACGCAACGTCATATCTAGCATTAAGCCAATACGTGACGGAAGTGATTTTAAGAACCAAATGTGGGCAACTGGGCTAGCCAGATCAATGTGACCCATGCGCTCACGACGCACTTTAGTCTGGGTAACTTCTACGCCACACTTTTCACAAATAACACCACGGTGCTTCAAACGCTTGTATTTACCACACAAACATTCGTAATCTTTAACCGGACCAAAGATACGCGCACAAAACAAACCTTCACGCTCAGGCTTGAATGTACGGTAGTTAATGGTTTCTGGCTTCTTTACTTCACCAAAAGACCAAGAACGGATTAGATCTGGCGAGGCCAAACCAATTTTAATACCGTTAAATTCTTCAGTCTTACTTTGCTGTTTAAGAAACTTTAATAAGTCTTTCACGTTTCTCTCCTGAAGGAGTTAAACCAGGTGCTTTGCTGCTGCAAAGCACCCTTGGTTACCAAACATTGCTTAAGTGCGATGCTTACTCTTGGTCCAACTCGATATTAATACCAAGTGAACGAATTTCCTTCAACAATACGTTGAAAGACTCAGGCATGCCAGGTTGCATCTGATGGTTACCGTCGACGATGTTTTTATACATCTGAGTACGACCGTTAACGTCATCTGATTTAACTGTTAGCATTTCTTGTAGAGTATAAGCAGCACCATATGCTTCAAGTGCCCACACTTCCATCTCACCGAAACGCTGACCACCAAACTGAGCTTTACCGCCCAATGGTTGTTGAGTCACTAAGCTGTACGAACCCGTAGAACGAGCGTGCATCTTATCATCAACTAAGTGGTTCAATTTAAGCATATACATGTAACCAACGGTTACTTTACGCTCAAATTCGTTACCGGTACGGCCGTCACATAACGTCAACTGGCCAGACTCAGGTAAGCCTGCAAGAGCAAGCATTTGCTTGATCTCTTTCTCTTTAGCACCGTCGAATGCTGGTGTAGCAATTGGAATACCACCTTTAAGGTTGGTAGCCAAGCGCACAACTTCATCATCAGTAAACGAATCGATATCAACGCGTTGAAGCACGTCATCACCTAATTCGTAAACTTGTTTGATGTAACCACGAAGTTCGGCAATTTCACGCTGCTCTTCAAGCATAGCAGTAATTTTATTACCGATACCCTTAGCTGCTGCGCCCATGTGGACTTCAAGTACCTGACCGATGTTCATACGCGAAGGTACGCCCAATGGGTTAAGTACGATGTCTACAGGATTACCTTCTTCATCGTATGGCATGTCTTCAACAGGACAAATCTTCGAGATAACACCTTTGTTACCATGACGACCTGCCATCTTGTCACCAGGCTGGATAGTACGTTTAACTGCAAGGTAAACCTTAACAATTTTCAATACACCAGGTGCCAAGTCATCACCTTGGGTGATCTTGCGACGCTTGATTTCAAATGTCTTATCGAAGTCTGCTTTAAGCTCTTCATGCTGTTCAGCTAACTGCTCTAATTCAGTTTGTTTTGCTTCATCGTCGATAACTTGGATTAATACGTCTTTACGTGGGATCTCAGCTAACTTAGCTTCAGAATAACCTACAGACAATAACAAGTTACGTGCACGGCCCAATACGCCTTCTTCAAGGATCTTGAACTCTTCACCTAAGTCTTTACGAGCTTGGCGAACATGCATTTCTTCAATTTCAAGCGCACGCTTATCTTTCTCAACGCCGTCACGGGTAAATACCTGTACGTCGATGATGGTGCCTTTGACTGAGTTAGGAACACGTAATGAGCTGTCCTTAACGTCAGACGCTTTTTCACCAAAAATAGCTCGGAGTAGTTTCTCTTCTGGAGTTAACTGTGTTTCACCCTTAGGTGTAACTTTACCCACAAGAATGTCGCCACCCTTCACTTCTGCACCAATATAAACGATACCTGATTCATCTAATTTAGATAAAGCAGACTCACCTACGTTTGGAATATCAGCAGTGATTTCTTCGCTACCCAATTTAGTATCACGAGCAATACAAGAAAGCTCCTGAATATGGATAGTAGTAAAACGATCTTCTTGCGCTACGCGCTCAGAAATTAAGATCGAATCTTCGAAGTTATAACCGTTCCAAGGCATGAACGCGATGCGCATGTTCTGACCAAGCGCCAAATCACCTAAATCGGTAGATGGACCATCGGCCAATACATCGCCACGAACCACTGGCTCACCAACAGAACAACAAGGACGTTGGTTAATACAAGTGTTTTGGTTTGAACGGGTATATTTAGTTAGGTTGTAAATGTCGATACCGGCTTCACCTGCGTGTAGCTCATCTTCATTTACTTTAACTACGATACGGCTAGCATCAACATAATCAACCACACCGCCACGTTTAGCAGCTACAACCACACCAGAGTCAACAGCAAGAGTACGTTCAATACCCGTTCCGACTAACGGCTTATCAGCACGTAAAGTAGGTACTGCTTGACGTTGCATGTTTGCACCCATCAATGCGCGGTTAGCATCATCGTGTTCTAAGAACGGAATTAATGATGCTGCAACAGAAATAATCTGCTGTGGAGATACGTCCATATACTGAACATCGGCTGCGCGCATAAAGGTAGACTCACCTTTGTGACGACAAGCGATTTGTTCTTCTGCCATACGGCCATCAGCATCAACTTCGATGTTAGCCTGAGCAATAACATAACGACCTTCTTCGATTGCTGATAAGTATTCAACATCATCAGTAATCACACCATCAACCACTTTGCGGTAAGGTGTTTCTAGGAAGCCGTAAGAGTTAGTGCGCGCAAAACTTGCTAACGAGTTGATTAGACCAATGTTTGGACCTTCAGGGGTCTCAATTGGACATAAACGACCGTAGTGAGTTGGATGTACGTCACGAACTTCGAAACCAGCACGCTCACGAGTCAAACCACCTGGGCCAAGCGCAGAAATACGACGCTTATGCGTCACTTCTGATAGCGGGTTGTTTTGATCCATAAACTGTGACAATTGTGAAGAACCAAAAAATTCTTTCACTGCCGCAGAAATTGGCTTAGCGTTAATCAAGTCTTGTGGCATTAGCTCGTTTAAATCGCCTAAAGATAGACGCTCACGAACAGCACGCTCAACACGGACTAAACCAACACGGAACTGGTTTTCAGCCATTTCACCAACGCTACGAATACGACGGTTACCTAAGTGGTCAATATCGTCGACTTCATCATAACCATTACGGATTTCGATGATTTTCTTCATAACAGATACGATGTCTTCTTTAGACAACACACCGTTACCTTCGTCTTCTGCAATCTCAAGACGACGGTTGAACTTCATACGACCTACTTTAGATAAGTCATAACGTTCTTCACTGAAGAATAGGTTTTGGAATAAACCTTCAGCAGCATCTTTGGTTGGTGGCTCGCCAGGACGCATCATACGGTAGATTTCAACTAAAGCTTCTAAGCGGTTAGTTGTTGAATCTATGCGTAATGTGTCAGCAATATAAGCACCATGATCAAGATCATTGATAAACAAAGTATCAATATTCTTAATACCAGCAAGTGATAACTTAGCTAAATCTTCTAAGGTAATCTCGCTGTTTGCGGTCACTAAAACTTCACCGGTATCTTCATCGATGTAGTCTTGAGCAGCATACTTACCAACAATATAATCTACTGGCACTTCTAGCTCAGTCGTGTTGGTTTTTTCAAGTTGCTTAATGTGACGCGCAGTGATGCGACGACCAGCTTCAACTAATAAAGAGCCTTCAGCATCTTTAATGTCATAGCCAGCAGTTTCACCACGTAGGCGGTCAGGCACTAGTGACATCACTAATGAGTCTTTTTTAATCTTAAACTCGATACGCTCAAAGAATAAATCGAGGATATCTTGAGTAGAATATTCAAGCGCTCGTAAAATGATAGTAGCCGGTAATTTACGACGACGGTCAATACGAACGAATAGAGCATCTTTAGGATCAAATTCAAAGTCAAGCCATGAACCACGGTAAGGAATAATACGTGCGTTATACAGCACCTTACCAGAAGAGTGGGTTTTACCACGGTCATGATCAAAGAACACACCTGGAGAACGGTGTAACTGAGACACGATTACACGCTCAGTACCGTTAATAACGAAAGTACCGTTATTAGTCATCATAGGTATATCACCCATGTAGACTTCTTGCTCTTTAATGTCTTTAACAGTGCCAGCAGCAGCTTCACGGTCAAACAACACCATGCGTAATTTAACGCGTAGTGGTGCCGAATAAGTAACACCGCGGATCTGACATTCTTTCACATCAAAAACTGGCTCACCTAGCTTGTAGCTGACATATTGCAGCTCAGAATAGCCAGAAAAGCTCTTGATAGGAAAAACGCTACGGAATGCAGCTTCTAAGCCACGCTCACCCGTAGGGTCTTGATCGGTGAACTTCTTAAAAGAGTCTAACTGGATAGACAATAAATAAGGGATGTCCAAAACTTTTGGACGCTTACCAAAGTCTTTGCGAATACGCTTCTTTTCAGAATAGGAGTAAACCATGGGTTTCCTCTGCTTACGAGATGTGACCAAGACTGAAATAATTTAATTAAATCAGCACGTTTGCCCATCACCGTTGATGGCAAGAACCTAACCAGTAATCTCTGCTAGGGACTGCTAAAACTGGCGACAAACGGTGAAAAAAAATCGCCTGCGCATAAAGCGCAAAAAAGGCCGACGGTTAAAAAACCGCCAGCCTTCACCCAATTACTTGGGTGATGCAAGCTAAATTATAGCTTACTTAACTTCAACAGAAGCACCAGCGGCTTCTAGATCAGCTTTAAGAGTTGCAGCTTCTTCTTTAGACACAGCTTCTTTAACTGCGATTGGAGAAGATTCAGCCATAGTTTTAGCTTCTTTTAGGCCTAAACCTGTAGCGCTACGAAGTGCTTTAATAACAGCAACTTTGTTTTCGCCATGAGAAGTAAGAACTACGTCAAATTCTGTTTGCTCTTCAGCAACAACAGCATCGCCGCCGCCTGAAACTACTGCAGCAGCAGCAGAAACGCCGAATTTCTCTTCCATAGCTTCGATTAGTTCAACTACTTCCATTACAGACATTGCTGCAAAAGCTTCTAACATTTGGTCTTTAGTGATAGACATTAGAAATATTTCCTATTGTTCTGAATTCAATTTTATTAAGCTGCCTGCTTATAATTAAGCGGCGTCTTGTTTTTGATCGCGAAGGGCGGCCAATGTACGTACGAATTTGCCAGCAGATGCTTCTTTCATAGTCATCATCAACTGAGCTAGTGCTTCGTCGTAAGTTGGTAGTTTCGCTAAACGATCAATATCAGCTGCAGGGATAAACATCCCTTCGAAAGCTGCACCTTTAACTTCAAATTTTGCTTGACCCTTAGCGAAGTCTTTTAAAAGACGCGCTGCAGCACCTGGATGCTCGTTAGAGAAAGCTATTAAAGTTGGGCCAGTGAACGTTTCTGCTAGGCACTCAAAAGCTGTACCTTGAACTGCACGACGAGCAAGAGTGTTACGTACTACACGTACAAACACACCATTTTCGCGAGCAGCTTTACGCAGACCGGTCATAGCACCTACAGTTACGCCACGTGAATCGGCAACAACTGCAGAAAGTGCACCTTTGGCAGCTTCGTTGACTTCAGCCACAATTGCCTGTTTGTCTTCGAGTCTTAATGCCATTGGCTTTACTCCTGGATTCTACCTAGGGAATTCCCTAGAATTTACCAAACTAAACACAAATGTGTTTAGTTACTTACGGTGCAGATTTTCCAGTAAAAAAATTTAGCTGGGGCCTGACACCGTCTACGCTGGAAATTAAGTTAACCTTACGATTAACACCTGCGGTCTTGGACGGAAACCGGCTCTAATATACAAAAAATGATTCACTTATGTATAAAAGCGGCTTCAACCCACAAAGTGCGCGCATTATAGACTAATACGCGCGCTTTGTATATTACTTAACTTCGTCCAGAGAACCCTGGTCGATAGCTACACCTGCACCCATAGTGGTAGAGATGCTAATCTTTTTCACGTAAATGCCTTTAGCAACTGCAGGCTTAGCCTTTTTCAGTGCTGACACTAACGATTCTAAGTTTTCTTTCAACTGTTCAGTAGTGAATGTAACTTTACCGATAGTTGTGTGGATAATACCATTTTTGTCGTTTCTGTAACGAACTTGACCTGCTTTGGCATTCTTAACTGCTTCAGCAACGTTTGGCGTTACTGTACCAGTTTTAGGGTTAGGCATTAAACCACGAGGGCCTAAAATTTGACCTAACATACCAACAACGCGCATTGCATCTGGAGATGCGATAACCACGTCGAAGTTCATTTCGCCAGCTTTAACTTTTTCAGCTAAATCTTCCATACCCACAAGTTCTGCGCCAGCAGCGATAGCAGCTTCAGCGTTTGCACCTTGTGTGAATACAGCAACACGAACATCACGACCAGTACCATGTGGAAGTACAGTAGCACCACGCACGTTTTGATCTGATTTACGAGGATCGATGCCTAGATTAACAGCTACATCAACACTTTCAACAAACTTAGCAGTCGCTAATTCTTGTAAAAGTACTACAGCTTCGCTGATGTCATACAATTTTGTTGCATCAACTTTTTCGCGGATAACGCGAGCGCGCTTAGTTAGCTTTGCCATTATATTAGTCCTCTACTACCAAACCCATTGAACGTGCAGTACCTTCAATTGAGCGAGTCATCGCTTCAATATCAGCACCAGTCATATCAGCGGCTTTAGATTCAGCAATTTCCTGAACTGCGCTACGCTTAATAGTACCTACTTTTTGAGTATTAGGACGGCCAGAACCTGATTTCAGACCTACTGCTTTAAGCAATAAGAAAGATGCAGGTGGAGTCTTAGTTTCAAAAGTGAAAGAACGGTCGTTATATACAGTGATAACAACAGGAATCGGCATACCTTTTTCGAACTTTTCAGTACGAGCGTTGAATGCTTTACAGAATTCCATGATGTTCACACCTTTTTGACCTAAAGCAGGTCCAACTGGTGGAGACGGGTTTGCAGCACCGGCTGCTACTTGTAGCTTGATATAAGCTTCAATTTTCTTTGCCATGTCGACATTTCCTCTATTTGGGTTCAAACGCATCTTGGCGACATGCCAATACGCTCCCCTGAAAACAACGGGTGCGAATTATATAAAAATACGCACCCGCAAACAATATATATTTGTAGTTATTTTAATCAGCTCTTTTCGACTTGATTAAAATCGAGTTCTACTGGTGTTGAACGACCGAAAATCATCACCGAAACTTTAATACGGTTCTTTTCATAATCGACTTCTTCGATTGTACCGTTAAAGTCAGCAAATGGACCGTCACAAACGCGAACCACTTCACCAGGCTCATACATAATACGATGAGTTGGAGACTCAACAGTATCTTGTAGACGCTGAAGAATTGCATCAGCTTCTTTGTCAGAAATCGGTGCAGGGCGATCCGATGTTCCACCGATAAAGCCCATTACACGTGGAATGCTTTTGACTAAGTGCCAGCTGTCATCGTTCATTTCCATCTGGACCAATACATAACCAGGGAAAAATTTGCGTTCACTTTTACGGCGTTGACCTGCACGCATTTCAACAACTTCTTCAGTAGGAACTAAAATCTCACCAAAGTATGCTTCCATGTTATGCATTTTGATATGTTCCAGCAGTGTTTTAAGCACACGGCCTTCATAGCCTGAAAAGGCTTGGATCACATACCATCTTTTTTTCGCTTCTGTAACTTCAGTCATTTTCAGATGCCTATACGCCAGTAATTAAATTGACTACTCGTAACAATATAGCATCTAATCCCCAAAGGATTAATGCCATTACTGCAGTAGCTGCAAGTACAATAAAGGTAGTGTTTAGCGCCTCTTGGCGAGTTGGCCAAACGACTTTGCGCACTTCAATATGTGCTTCACGAGCAAAAGATTGCGCCTGCTTTCCCTTACTTGTCTGCAGTGCAATGATACCTGCAATAGCAAAGGCAATAATTACCCCAGCAACACGAGCTACAACATTAGCATCTGCATAAAATTGATTGCCTATAACAGCAGTAGCAATAAGCAATGCTGCTATGCCCCACTTAACGATATCCAAAGAATTACTCTGGTTTTCAGTATTTGTTGTCATCGGTTAATTCCGTTACTCACTACGACCTGGGCTTAGCTTGGTAAACAACATATTCACCAAATCCACATTTCCGAACTTTCCCGGAAAATGCATAAGCACAGGGTCAAAAATCGGCCATAGATTGTATTCTTATTCAGCTTTGTTCGCAACAATACAGGTAAAGTAAGATTAACAAATCAATCAAAAAATCGATTTTTATTGCTATCTTTACCCTAAAAATAAAAAAGGAAGCCTAAGCTTCCTTTTTTAGTGTTCACTAAAGTCGCTATTACGCGATGATTTTAGCTACAACACCTGCACCAACTGTACGGCCACCTTCACGGATAGCGAAACGTAAACCGTCGTCCATCGCGATTGGGTAAATCAGGGTAACTACCATCTTGATGTTATCACCAGGCATAACCATTTCTACGCCTTCTGGTAACTCAATTGTGCCTGTTACGTCTGTTGTACGGAAGAAGAACTGTGGACGGTAACCTTTGAAGAATGGAGTATGACGTCCGCCTTCTTCTTTTGATAACACGTACACTTCTGATTCGAATGTAGTATGCGGGTTAATTGAACCTGGCTTAGCTAGTACTTGGCCACGTTCTACGTCATCACGCTTAGTACCACGTAATAACACACCACAGTTTTCGCCAGCACGACCTTCGTCAAGTAACTTGCGGAACATTTCTACACCAGTACAGGTTGTTTTAGTTGTTGGACGAACACCAACAATTTCAACTTCGTCTGATACGCGAACGATACCACGTTCAACACGACCTGTTACCACTGTACCACGACCTGAAATCGAGAATACGTCTTCGATTGGTAGTAGGAATGGCTTGTCGATGTCACGAGCTGGGTCTGGAATATAAGTGTCTAAAGCTTCTGCAAGCTCAAGGATCTTAGCTTCCCACTCTGGCTGGCCTTCTAGTGCCTTAAGAGCTGAACCTTGAATTACTGGTAAATCATCACCTGGGAAGTCGTATTCTGAAAGAAGCTCACGCACTTCCATTTCAACTAATTCTAGTAATTCCTCGTCATCTACCATGTCACACTTGTTCATGAATACGATGATGAAAGGTACGCCAACCTGACGTGAAAGCAGGATGTGCTCACGTGTTTGTGGCATTGGGCCGTCTGTCGCAGCAACTACTAAGATTGCGCCGTCCATCTGTGCAGCACCGGTAATCATGTTTTTAACATAATCCGCGTGACCTGGACAGTCTACGTGTGCGTAGTGACGAATTGGTGTGTCATATTCGATGTGAGAAGTATTAATCGTAATACCGCGCTCACGCTCTTCTGGAGCGTTATCGATTTGAGCGAAGTTTTTAACTTCACCACCATAAGTTTTAGACAAAACGGCAGAGATTGCTGCTGTTAAAGTTGTTTTACCATGGTCAACGTGACCGATGGTGCCCACGTTTACATGGGGCTTGTTACGTTCAAATTTAGCTTTTGCCATGGTATTGCCTCAGTCCAATTATCTTGGTGATGAAAACACATATAGTAAAAATCCGATGCATTAAATGACATCGAATCGATTATTTAGGGTTAGGAAGTTTATTCATGACAAGCTGGTGTTGATAGGCAGATTCGCACTGCCGACTCACCCTCATTAAAGGTGCGCTCTACCAACTGAGCCGTATCAGCGAACAAATTTGGAGCGGATGGCGGGAATCGAACCCGCGTTATCAGCTTGGAAGGCTGGAGTAATACCATTATACGACATCCGCGCAACCTGTTTAGGCTACCTAACTACCTAGAAAATGGTGGAGGGAGAAGGATTCGAACCTTCGAAGGCTGAGCCGTCAGATTTACAGTCTGATCCCTTTGGCCACTCGGGAACCCCTCCAGAAAAATGGTGCCGGCACCAAGAGTCGAACTCGGGACCTACTGATTACAAGTCAGTTGCTCTACCAACTGAGCTATGCCGGCGTATCATTTCGGGTTCGGATATTAGGTAAATGTGCCCCAGAGTGCAAGAGTAAAATGATAAAAAAACTAAAAAAAGTTTCAAATGACGTTTTTTTGCACTTGTTTAGCGCAAAAAGAGTGATTAGTAGGCAAATGTAATTAGTGATGAAGACAAATGAGAACCAAACTATTGTCGCCATTTATACGATAGTGTAATGTGCCTGACCAACCTAGAGGAATGGTTATGAACCCAATTAACTCAATACAAGATGCACTCTACTTTGCTTTTCAGCGCGAGCATTGGGCTGAATTACGCAAATCAGTGCCACTCACATTGAGTCAGGCTGAATTAGAAAACCTGCGTGGTATGAATGAAAAGCTGTCTTTAGATGAAGTCACTGACATTTACCTTCCTCTCAGCCGTTTACTGAATTTATTTGTCGGCTCTAAACAACAGCGTGGACTCGTTCTTGATAAGTTTCTTGAACAGAAAGCTTCTCCAGGTCCTTACATTATTAGTATCGCAGGAAGCGTAGCTGTCGGTAAGAGCACCACAGCACGCATCTTACAGACGTTATTACAGCGTTGGCCCGAGCATCCTAAAGTTGATTTAGTCACTACTGATGGTTTTTTATATCCATTAGCAGATTTAAAGCGTAAAGGACTACTGCAGCGTAAAGGTTTTCCTGAAAGTTATGACATGAAAATGTTAGTCGAATTTATATCGGCTGTTAAAGCTGGAAATAAAGAGATATTGGCACCACTTTATTCTCATGTCACTTATGATAGATGTCACGATGAACATCAAGCTATTCGCCAACCTGACATTTTGATTTTAGAAGGTTTAAATGTACTGCAAACGGGTTTAGATACCCCAATCGACACCAGAAGACCTTTTGTATCAGATTTTGTCGATTTCTCGATTTATGTTGATGCCGATGAGTCATTGCTTAAAGATTGGTATAAACAACGATTCCTGCAATTTAGAACTGGGGCGTTTAGTGACCCAAACTCATTCTTTCATCACTACTCTTCTTTGACCGACGATGAAGCGAATGTAATTGCTGCCAATATTTGGGATACCATCAATGGCCCAAATTTATCATTAAATATTCAGCCGACACGCGAGCGAGCTCACCTGATTTTACAAAAAGGCCCCAACCACTTAATGGATCGGGTTTTACTGCGCAAATAACACTATATGCGCCTATTATTAGGCGTTATTTAGTAAGACTTGTTCGAAATAACGGACTCACTCAATATTCAAAAGTACGCCATAAGGTGTGAAACTTAGTCATTCTAAGCAAATACCTTATAACCAGCTGATTGTATAAAAATAACAAACAACCGTTTAGTCGCCTCCTTCAGGCAGCATTTGAGTCTTTCTATTATGTTATTTCATTGTCTCATAGAGTAGAAAAACGACATCCTACAAGCTTAGGCAGGCGTCAAGCAGGCCTAAATTGCTGTAAAATCCAGCTTGTATAACCCAGCCTATGTCGCTGCTCGAAGACTGATTTCACCACCTAAATAGCGCTTAATACCTTGGTCAGTTTCAAGCAATAAAGCACCTTGCTCATCGATGCCTCGACAAATACCGTTCACACAATTGGGTGCCATGATTAATGAAACATCGCGATTAGCAAATAAATCATACTTATTCCAGCGATCCAAAAAAGCGCCCAACCCTTTTTGCTCAAATAACTGAAGATCAGTTTTAAGGGTTTTGTGCAGTTGGATCAATAGCTCGGTTTTATCTGGCATACTCATTAAACTAGAGAGATCACTCCAGGGCTGATCAATAAGCCCGCCTTGTTCTGCAGACATACTCATATTAATGCCAAAACCAATTACAAGCTCGGTTTGTTGCGCAGATGAGTGGGCTATTTCTACTAAAATCCCTGCTAATTTTTTATGTTCTAGATAAATGTCATTCGGCCATTTTAAACCTAGCCCCTCAACTCCAAACGCTGATAAAGCCTTAACAATAGAACAACCAACCACTAAGCTTAAGCCACTTACTTTGCTAATATCGCTATGTAAACGCCAGAACATGGATGCATAAATATGGTGCCCATAGGGAGACAACCATTTCCTGCCTCTTCGACCTCTGCCTGCAGATTGATATTCAGCGATGCAAATATCACCCGATTTAAGCTCACTAGTATGTCCCAGTAAAAAAGCATTAGTGCTTGTTGTTTCATCAAAATAAAAACAGCGGCCATCAACATTATTGACAAGAATTGACTCATTTACCAAGGACATTGGCGTCGCTAACTTATAACCTCTCCCCTTTACGCTGTAGATTTCAATTCCATAATCTTTTAATGCGTCGATATGCTGATTAATCGCCGCCCGAGTAAGCGATAGAGACTGCGCGATCACCTCACCAGAGACAAAATGCTCATGATGCAAACAAGCTAAAATTTGACGTTTACGAGACCAATGTTCATTCATTTATATCTATCTCCCCAGCAGAACCTAGAATCCTTGGCTCAGGTTGTAATCTAACGCCAAACTTATTAAAAACCGTCTGGATGACGTACAGCGCTAATTGGCATACTTCTTTACCTGAAGCATTACCAAGGTTAACTAAAACCAAAGCTTGTTCTTGATGAACCGCTGCATCACCTATATTAAAGCCTTTCAACCCAGCTTGCTCAATCAGCCAGCCGGCAGCAAGTTTATAATGATCATCACCTTGTGGGTAACCCACTAAAGCAGCATAACGAGTTTTAAGAGTATTATAGACATCTATTGATACCACAGGATTTTTAAAGAAACTGCCCACATTACCTAACTTTTTAGGATCAGGTAGCTTAGATTGGCGAACATGACACACACAATCAAAAATTTGTCTCGCGGTCACAGTTGCAGGATCTAAATGTTGCAGTGGACCATAGTTGGTAACGGCTTGCCACTGTTTAGCTAACTTTAAAGTCACTTCAGTGATAACAGCTAAGTTTTTAAGCTGTTGTTTAAAAATAGACTCGCGATAGCCAAAGTGACATTGGTCATTATCAAAATGGACTAACTTTCCGGTATCCAGTTGTAAAAACTGAATCTGATGACAGAACCGATTAAATTCAACACCATAAGCACCAATATTTTGTATAGGAGCGGCGCCAACAGTCCCAGGGATCAGGGCCATATTTTCTAAACCATAAATCTCTCTCGAAAGGCAATACTCAACCAAGTGATGCCAATTTTCTCCCGCTTGTACAGTGAGATAATAGAAGTCATCGTCTTGATCAATCACAATTCCCGTAGTCCTCACCTTAACAACCGTTCCCTGAAAGTCATCAGTAAATACCAGATTACTTCCGCCACCAAGTATAAGCATTGGGTTTTGTCGTTGATACAACTCAATACATCTAGTGATTAGCTCATTTTTGCTAGTGACTTCAACTAAAGAAGCGCAATGCTGATTTAGGCCGAGTGTGTTTAATGCAGTAAGGGAGATAGACATAGACAGACATCAAATTCAAAAATATAACGCTATTGTAGCAGGGAATTAGATAATAAATTACCATGATTAACCGGAAAAACATGCTGTGAATAATGCCATCAGACATCGAAGAGCCATCATATATGTCACAGTTTGCAGAGCTATACTAAAAATAAATGATAACTGAGCGAGTTACAGTCAATAATGACTAATAAACTTGTATTGATCCACCTTGTGAATAATCGCTATTCTAGTAGATCTTAAATCTAGCCTGTTAATGACCGACTCTCGCATTGGCATATTATCTAAACTGGTCAATAGATTAGGCCCAAGAACGGCTTTCAAACTCAAATTACAGACGTAAAAAAGCCCGCTACATAATAGCGGGCTGTTTCACGACTCTTTCAAGTCAATTAGGTGCCTGGAAATAACTCACTCTCGCATGGGCATACTGGCCACACTGACTAATTGCTTAGGTTTCAAGACACAAAACAAAAAGGCCACTCGGTTAGAGTGGCCTTGCTGTTTTATTTGGCGCCTGGAAATGACCTACTCTCGCATGGGGAGACCCCACACTACCATCGGCGATACTGTGTTTCACTTCTGAGTTCGGAATGGGATCAGGTGGTGCCACAGCTCTATGGTTTCCAGACAAATTTTGTTTATCTAACGCAGTATATTGCATTAAATAATAATTCGGAAAGCTGATTGCTTTTTGAGTCTCATCGCACTGCTTAAGCGCTTTATTCTAATACTAAGTCGTATCAGTAAAACCCATCTGGGTTGTATGGTTAAGCCTCACGGGTCATTAGTACAAGTTAGCTCAACGCCTCACAACGCTTACACACCTTGCCTATCAACGTAGTAGTCTCCTACGGCCCTTTAGAGAGCTTAAAGCTCTAGGGATGACTCATCTTGGGGCTCGCTTCCCGCTTAGATGCTTTCAGCGGTTATCGATTCCGAACGTAGCTACTGGGCAATGCCATTGGCATGACAACCCAAACACCAGCGGTTCGTCCACTCCGGTCCTCTCGTACTAGGAGCAGCTCCCCTCAATCATCCAACGCCCACGGCAGATAGGGACCGAACTGTCTCACGACGTTCTGAACCCAGCTCGCGTACCACTTTAAATGGCGAACAGCCATACCCTTGGGACCGACTTCAGCCCCAGGATGTGATGAGCCGACATCGAGGTGCCAAACACCGCCGTCGATATGAACTCTTGGGCGGTATCAGCCTGTTATCCCCGGAGTACCTTTTATCCGTTGAGCGATGGCCCTTCCATTCAGAACCACCGGATCACTATGACCTACTTTCGTACCTGCTCGACGTGTATGTCTCGCAGTTAAGCTGGCTTATGCCATTGCACTAACCGTACGATGTCCGACCGTACTTAGCCAACCTTCGTGCTCCTCCGTTACTCTTTGGGAGGAGACCGCCCCAGTCAAACTACCCACCAGGCACTGTCCTCAACCCCGATAAGGGGCCAGAGTTAGAACATCAAAACTACAAGGGTGGTATTTCAAGATTGACTCCACTCAGACTAGCGTCCAAGCTTCAAAGTCTCCCACCTATCCTACACATGTAGGTTCAATGTTCAGTGCCAAGCTATAGTAAAGGTTCACGGGGTCTTTCCGTCTAGCCGCGGGTATACGGCATCTTCACCGCAATTTCAACTTCACTGAGTCTCGGCTGGAGACAGCGTGGCCATCATTACGCCATTCGTGCAGGTCGGAACTTACCCGACAAGGAATTTCGCTACCTTAGGACCGTTATAGTTACGGCCGCCGTTTACCGGGGCTTCGATCATGAGCTTCTCCGAAGATAACCCAATCAATTAACCTTCCGGCACCGGGCAGGCGTCACACCGTATACGTCATCTTGCGATTTTGCACAGTGCTGTGTTTTTGATAAACAGTTGCAGCCACCTGGTATCTGCGACTCCCGTCAGCTTAGAGAGCAAGTCTCATCACCAACAGGAGCGTACCTTCTCCCGAAGTTACGGTACCATTTTGCCTAGTTCCTTCAGCCGAGTTCTCTCAAGCGCCTTGGTATTCTCTACCCGACCACCTGTGTCGGTTTGGGGTACGATTCCCGCTAACCTGAAGCTTAGAAGATTTTCCTGGAAGCATGGCATCAACTACTTCATCACCTTAGTGACTCGTCATCAGCTCTCAGCCTGTACATTAAAGTACGAATTCCCGGATTTGCCTAAGAATTCAACCTACCACCTTAAACGCGGACTACCAACGCCGCGCTAGCCTAGCCTTCTCCGTCTCTCCATCGCAGTTAGCGGAAGTACAGAAATATTAATCTGTTTCCCATCGATTACGCCTTTCGGCCTCACCTTAGGGGTCGACTCACCCTGCCCCGATTAACGTTGGACAGGAACCCTTGGTCTTCCGGCGAGGGAGTTTTTCACTCCCTTTATCGTTACTCATGTCAGCATTCGCACTTCTGATACGTCCAGTGTGGGTTACCCCTTCACCTTCAACCGCTTACAGAACGCTCCTCTACCGCGCACTTCTAATGAAATGCACCCGTAGCTTCGGTGGTATGTTTAGCCCCGTTAAATCTTCCGCGCAGGCCGACTCGACTAGTGAGCTATTACGCTTTCTTTAAATGATGGCTGCTTCTAAGCCAACATCCTAGCTGTCTAAGCCTTCCCACATCGTTTCCCACTTAACATACACTTTGGGACCTTAGCTGACGGTCTGGGTTGTTTCCCTTTTGACAACGGACGTTAGCACCCGCTGTCTGTCTCCCGAGTAGTACTCATTGGTATTCGGAGTTTGCAAAGGGTTGGTAAGTCGGGATGACCCCCTAGCCTTAACAGTGCTCTACCCCCAATGGTATTCGCTCGAGGCGCTACCTAAATAGCTTTCGAGGAGAACCAGATATCTCCCGGTTTGATTGGCCTTTCACCCCCAGCCACAAGTCATCCGCTAATTTTTCAACATTAGTCGGTTCGGTCCTCCAGTTGATGTTACTCAACCTTCAACCTGCCCATGGCTAGATCACCGGG